>Ga0160443_100055_pt1 | contig 234138 bp, 189 predicted proteins | sample HID1972I_E1MG_FD_108244 | JGI IMG/M metagenome (GOLD analysis project Ga0160443, IMG submission 108244) | Enriched pill bug-associated microbial communities from UW Madison campus, WI, USA - HID1972I_E1 MG | ecosystem: Host-associated > Arthropoda: Insects > Digestive system > Unclassified ...
CGTCGACGAGGGCCTGGCCTTCCCGATCCTGATCGGTCGCCCGGACGTGATCGAGATGCGCATCGGGCGCCTGGGCCTGCGGCTGCGCATGGGCGAGGATTTCGAGGTCACCAACGTCAACGATGATCCGCGCTTCAACGACTACTGGCGCCACTACCATGCGCTGACCGAGCGCCGCGGCGTGACGCCCGACGCGGCGAAAGCGCTGCTGCGCTCGCGCACCACGCTGATCGCCGCGATCATGGTCGATCGCGGCGAGGCCGATGCGATGATCACCGGCCTGGTCGGCCGCTTCCACAAAAAGCTCGGCTACATCCGCAGCGTGTTCCCGCTCGATCCGGGCGTGCAGAGCACCTCGGCGATGACCGGCGTGGTCAACGACCGCGGCCTGTGGTTCTTCGTCGACACCCACGTGCAGCCGGACCCGACGCCCGAGCAGATCGCCGAGAGCACCATCCAGGCCGCCTACCGGCTCAAACTGTTCGGCATCGAGCCGAAGATCGCGCTGATGTCGCACTCCAACTTCGGCAGCCACGACGACCCGAGCGCGCGCAAGATGCGCCAGGTGCGCGACATCCTGTCCAAGCGCGCGCCGAAGCTCGAGGTCGACGGCGAGATGCAGGGCGACACCGCCTGGGACGACAGCCTGCGCCGGCGGATCTTCCCGAGCACCACGATGGAGGGTCGCGCCAACCTGTTCGTGATGCCGAACCTGGACGCGGCCAACATCACCTACAACATGATCCGGGTGATGACCAGCGGCGTCGCGCTGGGGCCGATCCTGATGGGCATCAACAAGCCGGCGCACGTGCTGACCCAGACCTCGACGCCGCGGCGCGTGGTCAACATGACCGCGATCGCCGCGGTCGAGGCGCAGATCCGCAGGCAGCTGGAGGCGGAGCGGCGGGGCTGAGGCTGGCGCGCGGGGTGGGTGTTTCGCGATCGGTGGCCCCCACCCCGGCCCTCCCCCGCAGGCGGGGGAGGGAGCCAGGAGCCGCTGCGTTTAGCCCCCTCCCCCGCCTGCGGGGGAGGGCCGGGGCGGGGGCAAACCCGCGCCGACCTCCCGCCAGCAAGCCGACCATCTCCCGCCGCCGCCCCTCCCGCGATCAACCCGCTCCCGGCAACAGCCTCCGCAACAGCCCCGGCAGCGCGTCCAGATCGTCCTTGAGCAGCAACCCGTCGGCCGCGGGCGGGCCGTCGCCGGGCGCCATCGGCGCGCCGGTCAGGAACACGAACGGCAGGCCGGGATCGTGCGCGCGCACCCGCTGCAGCGCCTCGGCGCCGGAGAACCCCGGCAGGTTGACGTCCGACACCACCGCCTGCGGCGCGAACGCGTGCAGCGCTGCATCCAGTCCGGCGGCGTTCGACACGCGCCGGCATTCGACCGGCAGGCCGCCCTTGCGCAACGCGAACTCGGCCAGCTCCGCGTCGTCGCGCGAATCGTCGACCAGCAGCACGCGCCACGCTGCCTGCGTGGGCGCGGCGTCCGCGTTGGCTTGCGCACCCATGCGCGGTCAGTCCTTCGTCGGCGCTTCGTTGAGCACCGCCCAGAACCGCCCGAGCGTGCGCACCGCATCGAAGAACTGGTCCACGTCCACCGGCTTGACCACGTAGGCGTTGACGCCCAGGTCCCAGCTGCGCGCGAGGTCGCTTTCCTCGCGCGAGGACGACAGGATCACGATCGGCAGCGACCTGAAGCGTTCCTCCTTGCGCAGTTCGGTCAGCACTTCCAGCCCGTCCATGCGCGGCATCTTGATGTCGAGCAGCAGGACCGCCGGATCGCCCTCGCCGCGGTCGGCGAACCTGCCGCGGCGCAACAGGTAGTCCAGCGCCTCGACGCCGTCCTCGACGTGGACGATGGGATTGGCCAGGTGGGCGTCGCGCAGGGCGTCGATCGCCATCTCGGCGTCGTGCGGACTGTCTTCGGCCAGCAGGATGGTGCGCAGTTCGGTCATGTCTTGCTCTCGTTCGGCCCGGGCATGTCGCCCGTGGCGGGCAGGGTGAAGTGGAAGGTGGCGCCGGCGCCGGGTTCGGCCTCGGCCCAGATGCGGCCGCCGTGGCGCGCCAGCACCCGGCGCACGCTGGCCAGCCCGATCCCGGTGCCCGGGAACTCGCTGGCCGCGTGCAGGCGCTGGAACACGCCGAACAGCTTGCCGGCATAGCGCATGTCGAAGCCGGCGCCGTTGTCGTGCACCTGGAAATGATGCACGTCGTCGTTGCGCTGGTACGCGACCTCGATCCGCGCCGGCTCGCTGCCGCGGCTGTACTTGACCGCGTTGCCGAGCAGGTTCAGCCACACCTGCCGCAGCATGTTCTCGTCGCCCGCCACCACCGGCAGCGGCGCGATGTGCCAGTCGATCGCGTGTCCGGGCGCCTCGGTGGCGTTGTTCGAATCCAGCATCGCGCGGGTCTCGGCCACCAGCGACTGCATGTCCACCGTCTGCAGGCGCAGCGCGCTGCGGCCCAGGCGCGAGTACACCAGCAGGTCGTCGATCAGCGACGACATGCGCCTGGCCGACGACACCATCACCTCGAGGTAGTGCTTCGACTTGTCGTCGATGTCCTCGCCCAGGTGGCGACCGAGCTTGTCGCCGAAGCCGGCGATGTGCCGCAGCGGCGCGCGCAGGTCGTGCGAGACCGAATAGCTGAAGGCCTCCAGCTCGCGGTTCACGTCCGAGACCTGCTCGACCTTGCCCTCCAGCTGGCGGTTGAGCTCGCGGATCTGGCGGTCGCTGGCCTTCTGCACGCTGATGTCGCTGGCGGTGATCAGCGCCACCGCATCGTCCCGGTCGGGCAGCGGCATGCGCCGGGCGTTGACCAGCATCGTCCGTTCGACGTCGTCGGCGGTGCGCTGGACGTGTTCGTGGTCCCACAGTTCGCGGTCGCGCGCCAGCACGTCGCCCAGGCGGCGCAGCATCCGCTCGTCGCGCCAGGCGCCGTTGCCGATGTCGGCGAGCAACTGGCCGCGCACGTCCCCCGATACGCCGTAGAGCTCGGCGAACGCGGCGTTGTGCATCACCACGCGCAGGTCGTGGTCGGCCAGCACGATCGGTTCGCGCACGGTGTCGAGCACCACGCCGGCGCGCGCGCTCGCGCGCTGGAAGTTGCTCTCCGCGCGCAGGCGGTGGGACATCTGCCGCGCCGAGTACGCCAGCACGCCGCCCAGCAGCAGCAGCTGCGCGGCCATCGCCGCCCAGGTCGCGGTCCGAGCGCGGCGTTCCACGCGGTCGGCGCGATCCTCGCGGATCGCCAGCAGGCGCTGTTCCTCCTCGATGATGCCGGCGACCAGGTCGTGGATCGGGTAGCGCTCGACCATCGCCTCGATGTCGGCGGCGGTCACGTCGGTCCCGGTATCGACCATGCGCTCGGCCTGCGCCTTGCGCATGACGATGTTGCCCTGCAGGGCGCCCAGGCGCAGGTGCTGCCCGGGATTGTCGCGGGTCAGTTCCTCAAGTTCCTGCAGCGCCGGTGCGATCCGCGCGCGGCTCGCGTCGATGCGCGAGCGCAGCAGCGGGCTGTCGACGCCGGCCGCCAGCGACAGCGCGCCCGCTTCCAGGTTGCGCACGTCCGCGGCCAGCGCGTGCACGCGCGCCTCCACCTCGTGCGTGTGCGCCACCATGGTCCACGCGGCATCGATGTCCTGCGCGGCCTTGCGCAGCAACAGGAACGGCGTCACCACGATCAGCACGACCGCGAGCCCGAGCGCAGGCAGGCGCCAGTTCGACAGGGGTTGCGGCGGGATGGAAGACGACATCTAGTGGAAGTATTGGGTGATCGTCGATCGGGAGCGGGGCCGGACGATCCCCGTTGAAGATCATTGTCGATCGCGGCCCGGGCGGGCAAGGCGGATCGCAAGCCCCTGTTCGCCGCCCGCTCCCGGTCCGGCGACCGCACATCTTGGCAGGACCGTGTGCACGTGGCGCGAAGATGGCGCCATGCAGGCCGATCGCAGGCCGGTCCCGCGCCGTCCGACCCGCCCGCGGGCAAGGACCGGTGCGCCATCCGTGCCGGGTCAGTCGTCGTCTCCCTCCAGTACCTTGCGCTGCATCGCGTCGAGGTAGGCGTCGGCCTCGGCGACCGAAGTGAAGATCTCGTGCATCGGCACCGCCTTGACCAGGTCGAATACCTTCTGGATCTGCGGCTGCGGATTGACCACCAGCACCCTGCCGCCGCGCGCGGCCAGCGCCTTGCGCGCCTTGAAGATCGAGCGTACGCCGGCGCTGCTGATGTAATCCAGGCCGTGCAGGTCCAGCACCAGCGAGCGGATCGCCGGATCGTCCAGCAGCGGCGCCAGGGCCTCGTCCATCTGCTGATAGGTATGCGTGTCCAGGCGGCCGTCGACGGCGATGCACTGCACGTCGTTGCGCGCGGGTTCCGCGTGGATCCTCAGGGTTGACATGCGGAGCTCTCCTTGGCTGTGGCGGCGCTCAGCCGCAGGGTCACGCGCACGAGGTTGCGGCCGTCGTGGCGCCGGTAGTCGAAGCTGTCGGCCAGCTGCCGCACCAGGTGGATGCCGAGTCCGCCGATGCGGCGCTCCCCGATGCCGGCATCGAGGTCGGGGGCGGCCATCGCGGTCGGGTCGAACGCCGGGCCGTCGTCGTCGATCTCCAGCAGCAGCCGCGCGACGTCCATCCGCATGCGCAATCGCAGGCCGATGTCCGCGGCGGCGCCGTGCGCGAGCGCATTGCAGGCGAGTTCCTCGACCACCAGGCGGGCGTCGTGGATGCAGGCGCGGTCCACGCCCGCATCCGCCAGCGCGGTTTCCACCGCGGCGGTCAGGTCCGCGATGCGTGCGGGGTCGCCGGCGATGGCCATCTGCATCGACATGTCCCCCGGGCGTTCGGACGGCGGTTGCATTTCCCCTTCCCCGTCGGCGTGCCCGCCGGTGTCGACATCGCAGGTCCTGCGGATCGCCAAGATGGTGATGTCGTCCGACTGCTCCGCGTCGCCGGCGAAGTGTTGCACATCCTGCAGCACGCGCCGGCAGGTGCGTTCGGCGTCGTCGCCGGCGACCAGCGCGCGCAGCAGCCGCTCGTGGCCGTAGTCGTCGTTGCGCGCATCGAAGGCCTCGGTGACGCCGTCGGTGAAGGCGACCAGCGTGGCGCCCGCGGGCAGCCGGCCCTCCAGCAGGACGAAGCCTTCGCTGGGTTCGAAGCCGAGAGGCGGGCCGGTCTCCAGCGCCAGGGATTCGGTGCGGCCGTCCGGGTGCAGCAGCACGGGCGGATCGTGCCCGGCGCTGGCCAGCTGGAAGCGGCCGCTTTCCGCGTCCATGCAGCCGCACAGCACGGTGGCGAACATGCAGGTGTCGTTGCCTTCGGTCAGTCGCCGCGAAGCCGCGGCCAGGATCCTGTCCGGTGCCGTGCTGCGCCGGGCCAGGCTCTCCAGCACGGTCGCGGTGCGCGCCATGAACAGCGCCGCCGGCACGCCCTTGTCCGACACGTCGCCGATCACGAACCACAGCACGCCGGGCTCGATCTCGGCGAACTGGTAGAAGTCGCCGCCCACCGCCTTCGCGGGCTTCAGCACCGCATGCGCGTCCACGTGGACGCGTCCGGCGTCGACGCGCCGCCCGTGCGGCAGCATCGCCTGCTGGATGTCGCGCGCGATCGCCAGCTCGCTCTCGATCTTCTGCCGCGCGCCGGCCATGTCCTCGATCTCGCGCATCTGCCGCTTGATCGAGCCGCGCGCCACGTTGAACGCGCGCGCCATCACGCCCACTTCGTCGCGGCGCTCGACGTGGTCCAGGGGGTAGTCGAACTCGCCGCGCGCGAAGTGCCGCGCGGACCTCGTCAGGTCCCGGATCGGCCGCAGGATCCGCGCGGTGTAGCGCCGCACCAGCCACAGGACCAGCAGCAGCGCCAGCACGCCGACCAGCGCCACCCACAGCGCGATCCGGTTGAGCTGGCGCAGGATGTAGCCTTCCGGGACCGAGGCGGCGAAGGTCCAGCCGCTGTCGCCGACCGGCACGGCGAGGGTGATGAAGTCCTCGCCGCTGGCGGCGACGCGGTGCTCGAAGTCGACCGGCCGGCGTCCTTCGACCGCAAGCGCCAGCGGCTCCAGGTCGGCGCGGTCGTATTCGTCGATGAACTCGCGCAGGTGCTTGCGCATGCGCACGTCGGGACGCGGATGCACCACCGCCAGTCCTTCGGGCGAGAACAGCATCGGCTGGATGCCGTCGCCGTCGGGCAGCCCGTCGACGATGTCGCGCAGCAGCCGCGACACCGGCACGTCCAGGCTGACCATGCCCACCGCCGGTGCGTCGGGGCCGTCGCCGGGCAGGCGCAGCGGCAGGTTGTGGGTGGTGAAGGGGATGCCGGCGGTGGCGTCGTTGGCGTAGGGCTCGGACCACCAGGGACGCGGCGAGGCCACCGTGCGCACGAACCAGGGCATCGCCGCGTAGTCGTAGCCCAGGTCCTCCACCGACTGCTCGACGAGGCGGCCGCCGTCGCGGCGGATGTACCAGGTGAAGCCGTCGTCGTCGCCGGACAGCCGTCCCGGCTCGACGATGATCATCGCGCCGGCGATGTCCGGATCGCCGGCCAGGCTGGCGACCAGCAGCGAGCGCAGGTTGACCGGCTCGCTGTCCACGCCGGTGGCGCCCGCGGCCAGCGTGCGGCCGCTGACCTGCACCGAGTCCAGCACCGCTTCCAGGTTGCGTGCGGTCTGCCGGGCCAGGCCCAGCGCCTCGGCGCGGGCGTTGTGCACGACCAGGACCCGGGCGCCGAGGTAGAAGGCCAGCGTCGTGGCCAGCAGCAGCGCGGCGTTGAGCAAGCCCGACCACAGCGCCATCCGCGTGCGCAGGCTGTCCTGCCACCGCATCGAATCGGCCGGAAGACGCGTGCGGCTGTCGTGATCGCTGTCCATGCCGGCTTCCCCACCGATGCCCGCGATGCCCACCGGGACGATCATAGTCCCGGCGGCGGTCCGGCCGTGTCGTGCCCGCGCGAGCGGATCGAAACGATGCCGTGGCCTACCGGCCGCGATGTCGCCTTGGTGGGCCGGAGACCGGCGGCCGCGACCGTGCAGGCGGCCGGATGTCCCATGGACAACGCTGCGTTGCGGCCTCGCCGGCCGACCCCGCTGCTAGAATCCAGACTCTAAAACCCCCACGAACAGCGCGGCCGGCGGGCCGCGAGCGGAGCAAGGCGATGAACTGGCTGAACGACGTGCTGCAGAACGACCCGGACCCCACCGAGACCCGCGAGTGGATCGAATCGCTGAAGGCGGTCATCGACCACGGCGGGCCGGAGCGCGCGCACCAGCTGCTCGAGGACATGGTCGAACTGACCCGCCGCGCCGGCGCCCACCTGCCGTTCGCCCCGACCACCGAGTACATCAACACCATCCCGCCCCACCTGGAGCCGAAGATCCCCGGCGACCAGACCCTGGAGTGGAAGATCCGCTCGATCATCCGCTGGAACGCGATGGCGATGGTGGTGCGCGCCAACCGCAAGCCCGGCGACCTCGGCGGCCACATCGCCAGCTTCGCCAGTTCGGCCACGCTCTACGACGTCGGCTTCAACCACTTCTTCCGCGCCCCGAGCGCCGACCACCCGGGCGACCTGATCGCCCCGCAGGGCCACAGCTCGCCGGGCATCTACGCCCGCGCCTTCCTCGAAGGCCGCATCAGCGAATCGCAGATCGACAACTTCCGCATGGAGGTCGACGGCCGCGGCATCTCCTCCTACCCGCACCCCTGGCTGATGCCCGACTTCTGGCAGGTGCCGACGGTGTCGATGGGCCTCGGGCCGATCGCCGCGATCTACCAGGCGCGCAACTGGAAATACCTCGAGCACCGCGGCCTGATGCCCAAGTCCGACCGCAAGGTCTGGTGCTTCATGGGCGACGGCGAGACCGACGAACCCGAGAGCCTGGGCGCGCTGTCGATCGCCGGCCGCGAAGGCCTGGACAACCTCGTCTTCGTCATCAACTGCAACCTGCAGCGCCTCGACGGCCCGGTGCGCGGCAACGGCAAGATCATCCAGGAGCTGGAGAGCCAGTTCCGCGGCGCCGGCTGGAACGTCATCAAGACCATCTGGGGCAGCTACTGGGACCCGCTGCTGGCCAAGGACCCCCAGGGCCTGCTCAAGAAGCTGATGATGGAAACCGTCGACGGCGAGTACCAGAACTGCAAGGCCTTCGGCGGCGCCTACACGCGCGAGAACTTCTTCGGCAAGTATCCCGAGACGCTGGCGATGGTCGCCAGCCTATCCGACGACGACATCTGGCGCCTCAACCGCGGCGGCCACGACCCGCACAAGGTCTACGCGGCCTACGACAGCGCGATGAAGACCACGGGCCAGCCCACCGTCATCCTCGCCAAGACGGTGAAGGGCTATGGCCTGGGCAGCGCCGGCGAGGCGCTCAACCCCACCCACAACACCAAGAAGCTCGACGACGACGCCGTGCGCGCCTTCCGCGACCGCTTCAAGATCCCGGTCGACGACGAACTGCTCAAGGACGGCAACATCCCGTTCTACCACCCCGGCGAGAAGTCCGAGGAAGTGCAGTACCTGCTCGAGCGCCGCAACGCGCTGGGCGGCTTCCTGCCGCAGCGCCGCCGCAAGGCCGACGAAAAGATCGCCACGCCGAAGCTCGAAGCCTTCGACCGCCTGCTCAAGAGCACCGGCGAACGCGAGATGTCGACCACGATGGCCTTCGTGCAGACGCTCAACATCATCCTGCGCGACAAGCAGGTCGGCCCGCGCGTGGTGCCGATCGTCTGCGACGAGGCCCGCACCTTCGGCATGGAAGGCCTGTTCCGCCAGATCGGCATCTACGCCCCGGAAGGCCAGAAGTACAAGCCGGTCGACCGCGACCAGCTGATGTACTACCGCGAGGACAGCACCGGCCAGGTGCTGCAGGAAGGCATCACCGAGGCCGGCGCCTTCGCCTCGTGGATGGCCGCCGCCACCAGCTACAGCACCAACAACCTGCAGCTGCTGCCGTTCTACATCTACTACTCGATGTTCGGCTTCCAGCGCGTCGGCGACGCCGCCTGGCAGGCCGCCGACATGCGCGCGCGCGGCTTCCTGCTCGGCGGCACCGCCGGCCGCACCACCCTCAACGGCGAGGGCCTGCAGCACGAGGACGGCCACTCGCACCTGCTCTCGGGCGCCATCCCCAACTGCCGCAGCTACGACCCGACCTTCGCCGGCGAGGTCGCGGTGATCCTGCAGCACGGCATGCAGCGCATGATCGAGGAGCAGGTGGACGAGTACTACTACCTGACCCTGATGAACGAGAACTACAGCCATCCGGACCTCCCGGAGGGCGCCGCCGAAGGCGTCATCAAGGGCATGTACCTGCTCAAGGACGCCGGCAAGGCGAAGAGGGGCGAACTGCGCGTGCAGCTGCTCGGCAGCGGCACCATCCTGCGCGAGGCCATCGCCGCCGCCGACCTGCTGGACAAGGACTTCGGCGTCACCGCCGACATCTGGTCCTGCCCCAGCTTCACCGAACTGCGCCGCGACGGCTACGACGCCGAGCGCTGGAACCGCCTGCACCCCGAGTCCAAGCCGCGCAAGGCCTACGTCACGCAGTGCCTCGAAGGCCGCCAGGGCCCGGTGATCGCCGCCACCGACTACGTGCGCAACTTCACCGACCAGATCCGCGCCTTCGTGCCGGCCACGTACACCGTGCTCGGCACCGACGGCTTCGGCCGCAGCGATACGCGTGCGAACCTGCGCAGGCACTTCGAGGTGGATCGTTACTACATTGCGCACGCCGCGATTGATGCGCTGGCGAAGGACGGGAAGATGACCGCGAAGGATGCGGCGCGGGCGATCAAGCTCTACAAGCTCGACACCGACAAGCCGAATCCGATCACGGTATGACGTTTCCGCTCCCTCCCCCGCTTGCGGGGGAGGGCTGGGGTGGGGGCGCTTTTCGCGCACGACGGATCGCAAGGATGCGACATGCCACCAAAGATCAGGGACGTCCTGAACATGTTGAAGCGCGACGGCTGGGTCGAAGTCGCCACGCGCGGCAGCCACCGTCAGTTCAAGCACCCGGCCAAGCCGGGCGATGATGTGCCGCCGGGGATCCTGAACAGCATCCTCAAACAGGCCGGGCTCAGGAGGTGATCGCCATGCGCTACGCCATCGTCATCGAAAAGGCCGAATCCAACTACGCGGCCTATGTGCCCGACCTCCCGGGCTGCGTCACGACAGGCGCGACCGCGGCGGAAGTGGAGGTGAACATCCGCGAAGCCATCGAACTGCATCTGGCCGGTTTGCGTGAGGACGGGCAGCCGATTCCCGAGCCTTCCAGCTCGGTCGAGTATGTGGACATTGCGGCGTAAGCCCTTTGCCGAGGAGCCGCCGGCCCCGTCGTGTCAGCCGTTGATCAAGGTCGCGCGATAGCTCACTGGATCAAGTGTGCAACTCGCCGCAACTGGACCGGGCAACATGAACATCTGCGGTTTTTGACGGAACGAGAACAGCCGATAGAGGTGGAACCGTTCCGCCTGCTCACTGGAGAAATCCACCTCGTTTGGGGTGACGAAGAAGGGCGTCTCGGCGACATATGCCGTTGTTTTTACTTCAATGAAACGTTCGCGACCATTGCCCTCAAAGGAAAGAATGTCATAGCCGGTGCCGTCGCCCTTGGTTCGCGAAATGTGTTCGATGCGCTCGGCAAGATTTTTTGCCCCCATCTCGTGCAGTCGCCTGGCTTCGTATTCCATAACCAGCAATTCGCCGGCTTGTCCAAGTGAGCGGTTGCGTGCTTCCCGTTCGAGATAATCCCGTTTGATTGGGGCGCGCTTGACCCAGTCGATGCGCTTCTCGCTGATAGCCACTTTTGGCCTTGGAATCTGCACAACGAAGTCTTGGAAGTCGTTCAGTAACGGCGGCTCTGCCGGCATTTCAACACTGCGAAGTGCTGCTTCGTCCAGCGCGTGATCATGCTCCAGTGCGCGACCAACCACATCCACGAGCAGATGCTGAAAGTTGGGTAGCGGCTTGTATCCAGACAATGTCTGTGCGCCATATAGGTTCAGAACAGCGCTGATATTGCCGTGCTTGCGCTCAATGGCAGCCTTGTTCCGTGCCGGAAGCGACTGTTGCAGACGGCGATTGTGTTCTGCCTTGTTGGGTCTCTGCCCTAGTTCCTGCATGCGCAGCATCTGGAAGTAGGTCGCAACTGCGGCTTCCACTTCGGCTTCAGTCCACGGAGAACCTGTAACCCCATCTTCTATCGTCATGGCGACCCCTCACGCTGGGCCCAGGATAACGCTATGGCGCCTTGAATGCTTGGCATCTCAACTTCAGAGACTCCGGGCGCAGATGATGGGATTCCGGTTCTACGGGAAGGGGCAAGACATGTCGCAGCAGAATCTGGCAGCTGGTGGCTATTGCGTCTTTGAGTACATGTACCGGGATGCAGGCAACTGGAAGACACACGGTGCGTTGTTGCTGGCAGGGAATGTCGAAAGTGTGCCCGGAGCCTTGGAGGAATATTTCGAGTGCGGGGGTCTATTTGTGGCCGAACAGATTGGCGTTCCGTCACTATGCGTCGAGCACTTTTCAGCCTGTGGCGGCGGACCGTCTGATCTCGACCACGCCTACCATGAGTTTGCGGGACTTCGTCCGGCGACTGCCGAAGATGTGGCCGCTATGCCAGTTGCAGGCGCGCTCTGCGATATGCTCGTGCGAACACGGGCGGCAGCTGGACGCTGGGATGTCACATTGTCGCCCAATTGTTATCTGTGAGCAGAATCGGGGTCAGAATCAAGGTCAGGTTCTAAGGTATCCCCACGTTTTCACGTCGCCAACGTCATCTGATCCAGCACTGTCTGCGGCAGTGATCGCACATGCCCCAGCCATTTGGAGATCGGCTCCAGAGGCCATCGTCTGACCATTGCCTCGCGTCCCACGCGCATCGTCGAGTAGAGCTTGCGTGTGCTGCGACGGGGCAGCAGCCAATGGGCGATACCTGTGGCCTCGCAGCCAAGACCCGCGAGCCAGCTGACGAAGCTGGCAAGGGTGCTCACCAGCAACAGGATCTGCAGCCGAGCGCCTTGGCGGGTCAGACTGTCCTCCAGGCCCTGGCCGTACCGGTGCGACTTGAGGTCGCGGAACCCCAGCTCGATCTGCATCCGCCGTGCGTACAGGTTGACCAGTTGTCGCGCACTCGGCGCCTTGAGTTCCGACGAGGCCACGATCAGCCACGGCTCGCGTTCCCGGGCGGCCGCCTTCAGGCTCATCGAGGAGCGGGACGCCTTGCCCGGCTGGCGACGATTGGGATGCGACCGTCCTTGTCGTGTCTTGGCGTAGACCACCAGCCGGCAGCGGAGCGGATCGCTGCAGTTGGTCAGCATGGGCGGCAACTCGTGCGGTGTCGTCGATGCCAGAACATGCAACTGACGGCTGTCGACCCACTGGTCCGGTCTGTCGGGCGTGTCTTGCGGCTTGACCTGCGTACGCCCGCGCAGACGTCCCACCCAATGCCAGCCCATCGTCGAGACGGCGCGGAACCAAGGCGTGCGGAAGCCGGCATCGGTCACGAGGATCGGTGTGATCCCCTGGGCACAAGGGCGTGCAACTGCTGCAGGAACCGCTTCTCAGGCCCCGGAGCGCCTTGCTCCCGACCGGGCACGACCATGTCGAGCAGCGTCAGCGTGCGACCGCCCACGGGCACCGCGGCTCGCAGCAGGCACCAGCTCTTGTCGGGCTTGAGATCGGACCAATCGATGACGATGACCGGTTGCGGGCCCCGCAGCAGCCAGCGCGCCATCTCCCGATCGATCGCAGTGCGTTCGGCATGCAGGTGCCGATTGCTGAGCAGTCGATCGAACGCCTTGAGCGGTGCGCGAACGCGCGTGGCATCGGGCCAGGAACGCGCAACATCCATCAGAGTCAGGCGCCGTCCATGGAGCAACGCTTCGACGGATCGCAACAACGCACGCTCGCGAAGTACGTGCATGCGGGACAGTGAGCGGGGCAGGCACTTCTGCAATACTTGGCTGGCGCGCATGGTCGTCAGTCCTTCTATGGCTTAGTCACCTCGAAGGCTGCGCCATGCGCGCACTATCTTCTACCTGATCGAATGCAACTACCTGATCCTGCTCGGAGAAACGTGGGGAAACCTCAGGGTCAGGTTCAGTTCGCTTTGCAAAGGCCGCAGAAGGGGCAAGTGTGTTTTTCGACACAATCCGGTCTCGAAACGCGCCTTCTGCAACGGGTTGTCCTTTGCCTGTATCCCACTGGACTGGCCCCTCCAAAGCTACCGCCATGTCCCGTGCCTTCGCCCTGCTCATCGCCTGTTGCCTGCCGCTGACGCTGCTGGCGCAATCGTCTCCTGCGTCGACCGCCGATCCGGCCTCCGCCCTCGAATCCGGCGCCGATCCGGCCCAGCAGGCGCTGGACGCCTGGCTGGAGGCTTTCAATTCCGGCGAACGCGCGCCGCTGGAAGCCTTCCGCGACCTCTGGAAGCCGGGGATGGACGTGGACGGGCTGCTGGAGTTGCATGCCGAAACCGGCGGATTCCGGCTGGTGCGGCGCGAGCCGTCGGAACCGGGCACGGCGCATGCATTGCTGCAGGAACTGGAATCCGACACGGTCGCGCGCATGAAGATGACCGTGAAGCCCGAGGAACCGGCGCGCTTCGGCGTTATCCCGATCGATCCGCCCGAGGACCTGCGGGTTCCGCGCATGACCGCGACTGGCGCCATCGATGCGCTCGTGGCAAAGGCCGACGAGCAGGCAGCGAAGGATGCGTTCTCGGGCGTGTTGCTGGTGGCGAACGGCGACGTGGTGCTGTTGCAGCGCGCGTGGGGACAGGCCGACCGTGTAGCCAAAGTGCCGGTCGCGCTCGACACGAAGTTCCGCATCGGTTCGATGAACAAGATGTTCACCGCGGTCGCCACGCTGCAGTTGGTGCAGGCCGGCAAGCTGTCGCTGGACGGCACGGTCGGACAGTACCTGCACGGTTACCCGAACGCGGATGTCGCGAAGGCGACGGTCCACCAGTTGCTGACGCACTCGGGTGGCACCGGCGACTTCTTCGGGCCCGAGTTCGACGCGCAGCGGTTGTCGCTGAAGACGCACGACGACTACGTCCGCCTGTTCGGTGCGCGTGGGCCGGCGCATCCCCCGGGCACGGAGCAGCGCTATTCGAACTACGGCTTCCTGCTGCTCGGCGCGATCATCGAGCGCGTGAGCGGACAGTCGTACTACGACTACGTCGACGAGCATGTGTTCGCGCCAGCCGGCATGCACGACAGCGGTTCGTTGCCGGAGGACGTGGCGGTGCCGGGTCGCGCGGTCGCGTACACGCGCAAGGACGGGGCGTGGCGCGATGCGGCCGACACCCTGCCTTATCGCGGCACGGCGGCCGGCGGCGGCTACAGCACCGCGGGCGACCTGCTGAAGTTCGCGCGCGCATTGCTCGCGGGCAAGTTGCTGTCGCCGGAACTGCTGGCCGAGGCCACGCGCAACCAGACCCCGTGGTACGGCTACGGTTTCATGGCGCGCGAGCAGGAGGGCGTGCGCATGTTCGGCCATGCCGGTGGTGCGCCAGGCATGAACGGCGACCTTCGTATCTATCCGGACCTGGGCGTCGTGGTGGTGGGCCTGGCGAATGTCGATCCGCCCGCCGCGGATCGCCTCGTCGGCTACTACCTGTTGCGTATGCCCTTGCCGGAAAAGCCCGGAGCCTGACCGTGTTCTCCAAACGGAGGTTAGCGTCGACGCTGGAGAACAGGGGGCAAAGTCGATTTCGTCGGCGAGGACGGGACTAGCTCATTCTCCAGGCTGGTTCGCGCGATGCCGCGGCAGCTGTCCAGCATTGCCGGTTCCCTCGTCGTGCCCGAAAGCCGGTACGCCATTGACCGCGACCAGATCCAAGCCGTCCGCTAGCACGAAAGGATCAACGTAGTCGGCGCGTGCCCGCACGCGCGCCGATCGAACAGCTTTCGCACCTTCCTGTCCGGTTTCCGGGTTGATAAAGTGTGAATCATAGTTCACAATTTGCAATCCGCATGTCAAGGACGACAACTGCGCGATCGCAATCAGGAAGACCCGGATATTCGAAGATTGGTTCGTCTCGTTGCGTGACCGGCAGGCGCGATTGCGCATCCAGGCAAGAATCGACCGGCTGGCATTCGACAATCCCGGACAGCATCGCGTCCTGACCGGAGGACTGTGCGAGATGAAGATCGACCATGGTCCGGGCTACCGGGTGTACTACATCCGCCATGGCGATGCTTGGATACTGCTGCTGTGCGGCGGCGACAAGAAGTCGCAGCGTGCCGACATCAAGGCCGCGCTGGCGATGATCGACGGACTGGAGAACTGACATGGCCCTGAAAACCACGCCTTGGGATTCGGCCGAATACCTGGAGACCGAGGCCGACATCGCTGCCTACCTGCAAGCCTGCTTCGAGGAGGCGCCGGACGACCCCGCCTTCCTCGTCCATGCCCTGGGCGTCGCCGCCCGCTCCCGCAACATGAGCCAGCTTGCGCGCGACACCGGCCTGACCCGCGAAGGTCTGTACAAGGCGCTATCCGCGGACGGCAACCCCAGCTTCGGGACCGTGTTGAAGGTTGCCGATGCGATGGGTTACCGCTTCTCGTTGGTCAGCAAGAATGCGAAGCGCGAGAGAAAAGCCGGCAAGCGTACCGTGACGGCAGACGGGGCCCCTCGTTCCCGCCGCGCGAAACCAGCGACGCATGCCTGCTGAGCTTCGGGAGCGAAGTCAGGTCAACTTCCGAGGGTAGTTCGCGCGGTGCCGCAACAGCTGTCCTGCAACGCCGGTTCGTTCGCCGTCCTCGAACGCCGGCACGCCGTTGACCACCACCAGGTCGAAACCTTCCGCCAGCGCGAAGGGCTCAACGTAGTCGGCCCGTGCCCGCACGCGCGCCGGGTCGAACAGCACGAGATCGGCCTTCGCGCCTTCGCGGAGGACGCCGCGGTCGGTCAGACCGAGGATCGACGCCGGCAGGCCGGTGGCCTTGCGCACGGCTTCCTCGATCGACACGAGTTGGTCGCGCACGACGAACTCCTCGATCCATTTCGCGAACGTGCCGTGGCCGCGCGGATGGCGGCCGGTGGGCGAGCCGTCGGTGGCGATGGCCACGAACGGGTCCTGCATCAGGCGCGCCTGCAGCGCCTCGTCCATCACGAAGTGCGCCGCGCTGCCGCCGCGGGGGCCGAGCGAGAGCAGCACGTCCGGATACGCCTCTCCGGCTGCTTCCGCGACCTGGGCGAGGGTCTTGCCGGCATGGGGGCCGCTGCCGAACAGCAGGGCCTCGGGGCCACCGCGACGGGTCATGCGCTGTTCGAGGGCGTCGCGCAGTTCGGCGCGGCGGGCGGCGAGTACCTGGGCGTAATCGGTCGGCGGCAGCGCCCATTCCGGGAACAGGATGGCGATGCCGGTGTAGCTGGCGGCGTAGGGATAGGCGTCCGCGGTCAGCGGCACGCCGGCGTCGCGCTGCCGCCGGAGTTCCGCGAGCAGGCGCTCGGCGCGTTCCTCGCCCTTGCCGTACACCACCTTGAGGTGGGAGACGTGGGTGCGCGCGGGACGGCTCGCTTCGATGTGCTCGCGGATCGCGTCCTCGACGCGGTCGTCGTCTTCCGAACGCATGTGGCTCATCGCGACGCCGTCGTGGCGCGCGACCACGCGGCCCAGCGCCGCGAGCTCGGCGGTCGCGGCGTAGCGGCCCGGCACGTATTCGAGCCCGGTGGAGAGGCCGAACGAGCCGGCGGCGAGGTCGGCCTCCAGCAGTTCGACCAGTCGTGCCATCTGCGCGGCGGAGGGTTCTCGGGTGCCGTCGTCGATGCCCGCCAGCCGGCGCAGCGTGCCGTGGCCGGAGGTGGTGGCGACGTTGATGTCGGGCGTTGCGCGAGCCATCGCCTCGAACCAGGCGGGCAGGCCGCCGTTATCGCCTTCGCCGGCCGACGGGCTGCCGCCGTCCTGCCCCAGCACGATGGTGGTCGCGCCCATCGCGAGGTGGCTGGCGTAGGACTGTTCGAGCGGGTCGCCGTGCGCATGCAGGTCGATGAAGCCGGGCGCCAGCACGCGGCCGCCGCCTTCGACGATGCGTGCGCCGCGCGCCGAACGCGATGCGATGCGGCCGATGCGTTCGATGCTGTCGCCGCGCACCAGCACGTCGGCCGTGCGCGCAGGCGCGCCGGTGCCGTCGACCAGGCGCACGTCGCGGATCAGCAGCGCGGTCGTGGGCCTGGCGCGCGCGCCCGAGGGCAGGCAGGCCGACGCCGCGCCCACGGCGATCGCTGCCAGGAACTCGCGTCGTGACCAGTGCATGCAGGAGCTTCCGTCATCGCGTCGGTCCGCAGTATGGAAGCCGGCGCTGCGTGTCGCCAGTGGTGGCGCGCTCCGTGGCCAGTGGGAATGCAGGCTGCTTCCGGGAAGCGGTGTGGCCGTGGAGGCGTCGCGGGACAGGATTGAATGCGGGCCGTGCGCCCGCACCGGATGCGAAGCGGGCGATGCGCCCTTTCGTGCCGAATGGCTCGGGACGCCGCCGCGTCCTGGTTCGCGCATGACGCCGTTCCTCGCGCGAGGTCGAACCGGTGTTGCCGGCCTTGCGTTGCTTGATGCGTGCGCGGCAAGAACGTGAATCTCTCCGAGTCCATTCCCTGTCGCCTGCGACGCACGCATCGCAGGAGCGGCTCCAGCCACGATGCGTAGTGGAATCGCGGCTGAAGCGGCTCCTACAAGCAAACTCCCTCCCCCGCTTGCGGGGGAGGGTTGGGGTGGGGGCGCTCTTCGCGGCGAAAGCTCGGTGCTACGCGCCTCGCCCCCATCCCAGCTCGTCCGGCCCGGCGCAGCGCGCCGGTCGTTCGGATGATCCGCGCGGCAGTGCCGCGCAAGCGGATCATCCTCGCCCCCGCAAACGAGGGAAGGAGCAGACAGTTGCTCCTGCGGTCGGCGGGACCCCGCGGCTTGTCGCGTGGTGGTTCATCGCGCCTGCACGAACGATTACCCGGTTTTTGATAGGGTCACGGATCCCTTGCAGGAGGACGGACCCATGCATTCCTTCGCTGTCCGTGGATTGCGGTTACGCGCGATCCTGTCCGCGGCCGTGCTCGGCCCGCTGCTGGCGGCGTGTTCGCCGTCCGCAAACGATGCCGCGACAGCCGATCGCGAGCGATCGCCGGAGCCCGCCTCGCAGGCCGTCGCCTTCGTCGGCGTCAACGTCGTGCCGATGGATCGTGAGACGGTGCTGGAGGACCACACGGTCGTCGTCGAGGACGGACGGATCGTGTCGGTCGCGCCGGCCGATGCGGCGCGGGTGCCGGAAGGCGCGCGGCGGATCGAGGGCGCCGGGCGCTGGCTGATGCCGGGGCTGGCGGAGATGCACGGCCACGTGCCGGGTCCGGACGATCCCGCCTACGCCGAAGACGTGCTGTTCCTGTACGTGTCCAACGGCGTGACCACGGTGCGCAACATGGCCGGGAACGCGTCGCACCTGGCGCTGCGCGAACGGATCGCGCGCGGCGACCTGCCCGGGCCGACGCTGCATGCGGCCAGTCCGTGGTTAAGCGACGAGAAGGCCGGTACACCGGAGCGCGCCGAACAGGCGGTGCGCGAGTACCACGCGGCGGGTTTCGACCTGCTCAAGCTCGGCAGCATCCCGCCCGATGCCTATGCGCGCATGGCCGAGACCGCGCACGCGCTCGGCATGCCGTTCGCGGGGCACGTGCCGGACGGGGTCGGGCTGGTCGGCGCGCTCGATGCGCGGCAGGCGTCGATCGACCACTTCGACCGCTACGCCGAGTTCCTCGCCGCGGAAGGCGCCGGCTTCGCGACGCGCGACAAGGGCTTCTTCGGCAGCGGCGTGGCCGACCTGATCGATGCCGACCGCATCCCGGATGCGGTGGCGCGGACGCTTGCGGCCGGGACGTGGAACGTGCCGACGCTGAGCCTGGTCGAGCACCTGGCCTCGCCCGAAACGGCCGAGTCGATGATCGAGTGGCCGGAGATGCGCTACATGCCGAAGGGCGTGCGCGACGGCTGGGTGGCGGCCAAGCGCGACATGCAGTCGCGCGACACGTTCCGGCCGGCGGCCGCACGGCGGCTGGTCGAAGTGCGGCAGCAGTTGCTCAAGGCGCTGCACGACGCGGATGCGCCGATCGCGCTCGGCTCGGATGCGCCGCAGTTCTTCAACGTGCCCGGCTTCTCGATCCACCACGAGATGCGGATGATGGCCGCGGCCGGCCTGACGCCCTTTGAGGTGCTGGCGACGGGCACGCGCGAACCGGCGCGCTACTTCGGTGCGCCGGAGGCGTTCGGCACGGTCGAACCCGGCCGGCGCGCCGACCTGATCCTGCTCGAGGCCAATCCGCTCGACGACCTCGCGAACGTGCGCCGGCGCGTCGGCGTGATGGTCGGCGGGAAGTGGTGGCCGGAGGAGGAGATCCAGTCGCGGCTGCAGGAGATCGCGGAGGCGGTGGCCGGACGGGACGCTGGCTGAGCGCTGGGCGGCGACGCGAAGGGCGCTTCCGTCGACCGCGTTCGCGCCGCAGGTCGTGTCGAAACGACCGGGCCAAGGGTCGCATCCTGCGATGCGTCCAGCAGGATGCCATCCCGACCCCGGACTCGATCCGGGAGAGGGACCGGTCGGTTTAGAGCAATTTCGCTTTAGTCCCTTACATTCCGTCGTCCCGCGAAAGCGGGGATCCAGCGACTTCAAGCTTATAGATCAACAACAAAGACACCGGGTCCCCGCTTTCGCGGGGATGACGGAATGTAAGCGTTTGCGCCGAAGATGCTCTAGGTTACCGGCCCTGTGCGACATCCATGATCATCTGCGCGGCCAGATAGAGCCGTCGCGGGATGGCGTCGACCAGCACGTACTCGTCGTCGTTGGTGTGGTAGCCGTAGCCCGGCAGGCCCAGCGCCTCGATCACCGGCTTGCCGGAGCGCGCGGCGAAGGCGGCGTCGGTGCCGCCGCCGATGACGGGGGCGACGGCGAGGTCGTGGCCGAGGCTGCCGTAGATGCCGATCGCCCGGGCGATGAGGGCCTTGCCGGCGTCGTCGGCGGTGAAGGCGGGACGGCCGGGATCGATCGCGAGTTCGATGGCGGTGCCTTCGACGCCGGGCTCCGAGGCCAGGCGCGTGACGTCGGCCGACAGCGCCTCGAACAATGCGTTGGTCGGGTAGCGCACGTCCGCCTCCAGCGTGGCGCTGTCCGGGACGATGTTGCGGATGGCGCCGGCGCGCGCAACGGTCCAGTTGAAGCGCAGCTTGCCGGGGCCCTGGTCCAGGCCGGCCGTGCGCTGCACGAAGTCGGCGGCGGCGACCAGCGCGTTCGCGCCAAGCTCGGGCGCGACGCCGGCATGCGCGGATCGTCCGCTGACGGTGGCCACCACCGAACCGATGCCGGAGGTGCCGTAGGTGAGGCCTTCCGGGCTGGTGCCGGTCGGTTCGAAGGAGAGGATGGCGTCGCTTTCGCCGGCCAGCTGCTCGATCAGGCCGCTGGATCCGGCGGAGCCCTGCTCCTCGTCGGTGTTGAACAGCACGGCGATGCTGCCGAAGTCGGTGAAGCCGCGGTCCTTGAGCAGCCTGAGCGCGTGCAGGATCACGGCGATGCCGGACTTGGCGTCCGCAATGCCCGGCCCGTAGGCGCGGTTGCCGTCGACGTGGAACGGCGCGCGCGCCAGGCTGCCGCGCGTGTACACGGTGTCCATGTGCGCCATCAGCAGCAGGTTCCTGCCGCCGCTGCCCTGGAGGCGGCCGACGATGTTCTCGCCCACGCTGGCACCGCCCACGCGTGCGCCGGTCGTGGGATGGCGGGTGACGGTGAAGCCGAGCTCCTGCAGTTCCCGTTCCAGCAGGTCGCTCATCCGTGCCATGCCGGTTTCGTCGTCGGTGCCGGTTTCGATGTTCACCAGGCGCTCCAGCGTGGCGAGCACGGCGGGCGCTTGCTCGTCGGCGGCGGCGAGCAGCGCGTCGTCCTTGTCGTGGGGGATCGGCGCGGGAGGCGCTGCGGCGACCGGCGTGGCGGCCTGCGCCGCCGGCGTTTCCGCGGTGGCCTGAGTGTCTTCCGGCTCGGAGCCCGTGCAGGCGGCGAGCAGGACGGCCAGGGCGAAGGACAAGGGCTTCGGGGACATGGGACGTGCCTCACGCGTGCCGATGGTGTGCCCATCATCCCGCAATCGGCTCCGCTGCGCAGCGAGTCCGGAAACCGGGGCCGGGGTGCCTGATTTGACAGGGCCGATGGCGCCGTCGCCATAATTCCCACCGGTTCGCGAGGCTCCGCATGGTCCGACGGCTGCCCGATGTTCCCTTTGCATGCGAGTCCCGCATGGTTCTCGGGGCTGCACCGCGTGCGCGATCCCGTGGGCATCGTTCATGCGCATGCGGGAGTTCGACGGTGCGCTGGCGAACGGCGGCCGTGGCCGGTGGAGGTCGGGATGGATGACGACTTCCATCTCGAGCTGCGTCGCGAGTCGGGCGGCCGGCTGTACGCGCATGTCGGCGGCAGGGCGACGCTGGAGAACACGCTGGCGTACTGGCGCGCGATTGCCGGCGCGCTCGAAGCGCAGCCGGCGCGCCATCTGCTGCTGGTGGACGAACTGGTCGGGCCATCGTTGACGGCCGCGGACTGGTCCGCGCTGGTGGCGGAGGTCGGCCCGCGCCTGGGCGACCTGCGCATCGCGCACGTCAAGCCGCGCGGGCTGGACACGGTCGAGTACTGCGTGCTGTCGGCGATCAATTCGGGGCTGGCGGCGCAGGTGTTCGAGGACGAGCACCGGGCCAGCGTCTGGCTGCGCTATGGGCCCGATGAGCCCTGAGGAACCGCAACAAACCGTCATTCCCGCGAAGGCGGGAACCCAGCGTCTTCAAGCTTTTGAAAGCTAAAGACACTGGGTTCCCGCCTTCGCGGGAATGACGTCCTTGGTTCGACCTTCAAGAGCAGATCCTTCGCTGCACTCGGGACGATAGGCGTTGGACGTCGCGTCACCGAACTGTCACGTGCGGCCCCGACGATGGGTGTCTTTCGGGACCATCCCATGATCAGCGAATCCCGCGACAGCACCCTGGCCGGCTATGCCTCGCGGCTGCAGGCCGAGATCATCGACGACCTCGACGAGGAGATCGAGCTGGAGCTCGACGATACGCGCCTGGACCAACTGCTCCGCGATGCGGACGGGGACGGCGTCGACAGCGACGGCCCCGCGTTCCCGCGCGTGCAGTACTTCCGCGAGCTGCTGCGCCTGCAGGGCGAGCTGGTCAAGCTGCAGGACTGGGTGGTCGACCGCAAGCTGAAGGTGGTGGTGCTGTTCGAGGGGCGCGACGCGGCCGGCAAGGGCGGGGCGATCAAGCGCATCACCCAGCGGCTCAATCCGCGCATCTGCCGCGTGGCGGCGCTGCCTGCGCCGAACGAGCGCGAGCGCACGCAGTGGTATTTCCAGCGCTACGTGACGCACCTGCCGGCGGGCGGCGAGATCGTGCTGTTCGACCGCAGCTGGTACAACCGCGCCGGCGTGGAGCGGGTGATGGGGTTCTGCAGCGACGCCGAGCGCGAGGAATTCTTCCGCAGCGTGCCGGAGTTCGAGAAGATGCTGATCCGCTCGGGCATCATCCTGGTCAAGTACTGGTTCTCGATCAGCGACGACGAGCAGCACCTGCGCTTCCAGACGCGCATCCACGATCCGCTCAAGCAGTGGAAGCTGTCGCCGATGGACCTGGAATCGCGCCGCCGCTGGGAGCTGTACACCAAGGCCAAGGAAGAGATGATCGAGCGCTCGCACATCCCCGAGGCGCCGTGGTGGATCGTGGAAGGCAACGACAAGAAGCGCGCGCGGCTCAACTGCATCCACCACCTGCTGACGCAGATCCCGTACGGCGAGGTCGTGCATCCGCAGATCGAACTGCCGGCGCGCGAACACAATCCGGACTACCTGCGTCATCCGGTGCCGGAGGAGATGTTCGTGCCTGCGGTGTACTGAGGGGAATCGGTTCTTCTCCCAGGCAAGTGAACGTCGGTGCCGGGACCGGATCGGTTGGTCGATGGCGGCTGCAACAGGTCGGCTTGCGGCGGGTTGCCCCCACCCCAACCCTCCCCCGCAGGCGGGGGAGGGAGCTAAAAGGCAGCGGCTCCTGGCTCCCTCCCCCGCCTGCGGGGGAGGGCTGGGGTGGGGGTGAGTCCGCGCCGATAGCCGCTCGGCAGACCGATACAAGACAAGAACCGCGGATCAAAAGAGGACTTTTCGGGAACGGCCCCGACCGCCGTCCAACGCGCTCAAGACGAAGCAGGCGCTTCCCGTCCATAGCACGCCAGGAACATCTCCACCGCCGCCGAAGCCACGGCCTCCTGCTCGGCCTCCGTCAGCAGCGGCTGCCCCATCGCGATCTGCGGCCAGAACGCGAAGCCCTTGACCAGCGCTTCGAGCTGCTTCGCGGCGAGGCCCGGGTCGGCGGCCTCGAGCCTGCCGTCGGCGGCGGCGGCGCGGACCCAGGCGGTCAGGCCTTCCTCGCGCTGGCCGAGGCTTTCGATCATCTCGCGCGCAAGGTCCGGGTGGTGCAGGCCGGCGGCGATCGCGATGCGGGCGAGGTCCGCGAAGTCCGGGTCGCGCAGCAGCTGCAGCTTGCGCCGCACGAGTTCGGCCAGCTGCGCGCGCAGCGGCGCGTCGGCGCGATAGGGCAGGTCCAGCGCGCCGCCGCCGTGCGACATCATGTCCTCTAGGATGCGCAGGAACAGCGCTTCCTTGCCGGGGAAATGGTTGTAGACGGTGCGCTTGGACACGCCGGCGCTGGCGGCGATGCGGTCCATGCTGGTTGCCTCGTAGCCGGCCGCGCGGAACTCGGCCACGGCGGCGGCGAGGATCGCGGCGCGCTTGCGGTCGGTCAGTCGGGCGGGGGCGGTGGTCCGGGGCATGGGCGGAAGTTTACACCGAACAGTTTACTTTTCCCGGAACCGTACATACACTGCACGGTGTAGTTTCCACGGACCTCGCCGCATGTCCATCCAATCCGCTCCTCCCAGGCCTCGCCGCAGGAAGTTCCTGCGCCGTGTCCTCGTCCTGTTCCCCCTCCTCGGAGTCCTCGCCGTGAGTGCCTGCACCCTGTCCTTCGTCCGGACCGACCGTCCCCTCGCCGACTACCCGGCGTCGCCGCAATCGACCGAGGGCCGGTTCCGCAACCCGGTCCCGCGCCCGCCCATGTCGACCGGGAGCGTGGCGCGCATCTGGTGGGATTTCATGTTCAACAAGCCGGCGGGCACGGTGCCGGCGCGTGCCCCCAGCGTCCTGCCGCTGACCCGCGCGGACCTCGAGGCCGCGCCCGACCGCAGCCTGTTCCGGCTGGGCCATTCGACGCTGCTGATCAAGTTGCGCGGCGGCTTCTGGATCACCGATCCGGTGTTCGCCGAGCGCGCCTCGCCGGTGCAGTGGATGGGGCCCAAGCGCTTCCACGCGCCGCCGATCGCGCTGGCCGACCTGCCGCCGCTGCGCGGCGTGCTGCTCTCGCACGATCACTACGACCATCTCGATCGCGATTCGGTGGCGCAGCTGGCGGACAAGGCGGAGGTGTTCCTCGCACCGCTCGGCGTCGGCGACCGGCTGGTCGCGTGGGGCGTGCCGAAGGAGAAGGTGCGGCAGTTCGACTGGTGGCAGGAAGCCGACATCGACGGCCTGCGCTTCGTGTCCACGCCGGCGCAGCATTTCTCCGGGCGCGGCCTGTTCGACGGCGACCGCACGCTGTGGACGTCGTGGGTGGTGCTCGATCCGCCCGCGGGCGAGGGCGATGCCGGGCTGAGGCTGTTCTTCAGCGGCGACACCGGCTATTTCGACGGTTTCGCCGAGATCGGCCGCCGCTTCGGTCCGTTCGACGTGACCCTGCTTGAAACCGGCGCCTACGACGCGCGCTGGGCCTACGTGCACATGCGGCCGGAGGAAACCGCGCAGGCGCACGCGGACCTGCGCGGGCGCTGGCTGCTGCCGGTGCACAACGGCACCTTCGACCTCGCGATGCATGCCTGGGACGATCCGTTCGAGCGCATCGCCGCGCTGGCCGACGAACGCGGCATCGCGCTGGCGACGCCGCGCATGGGCGAACGTCTGGACCTCGCCGCGCCGCAGCCGACGCGGGCGTGGTGGCGGGATTGAAGACGCGCGGGAACCGGCACGCATGGTGGCAAGGGCGCGGCTCGGACGGTCGTGAAGAAGGCCGTTTCGGCGCCTGCGCGAACCGGCGCAGGTATTGACCTGGATCAATGCCCCTGCCGTTCCAGGAGAGGAGAGTGCGAAGTCCCAGCGGAGGATTCGCCATGTACAAGAGCATCCTGGTTCCCACCGATGGTTCCCCGCTCTCCGGGCATGCGGTCGACGAGGCGCTGTCGCTTGCCGCAAGCCTGGGCGCACGGGTCACGCTGCTGACCGCGATCGAGCCGTTCCACGTCATCGCCTACGTGCCCGAGCAGATCGCCGAGACGCGCGAGGCCTACGAGCGGCACATGCGGCAGGAGGCCGAGCGCCACATGCGCGAAGGCGAGGCCAGGGCGAAGGCGCGCGACGTCGCCTGCGAGACCGCGATCGTGACCGGCGGCGATCCGCACGAGGCGATCATCGCGACCGCGAACGAGCGCGGCTGCGACCTGATCGCGATGGCCTCGCACGGCCGTCGCGGCATGAAGGCGCTGGTGATCGGCAGCGTGACGGCCAAGGTGCTGACGCATTCGCGGATCCCGGTGCTGGTGTACCGGTACACGGACGCCTGACGGTCCGTCCGGCGCTGGCCGGCGAGGGTCGAAGGCGACACGCCTGCCTCCGACGCAAGGACGATCGGGAACGGCAGCGTCGATACGGCGACCGTGCGGAAGGGCGCGCTTGTCGCCCGCCCCGGGGAACGAGGCAGGCACGCAATCGCCCCCCTGCCGGGGGCGGCTGCGCAGGTTCAGCCGGCGGCCGGGCTCAGCGGCCGCGATCCGTTGCGGCGAACCGGCGCGCTGCCCGACTGCCGCCATTGGCGGATCAGCTGGCGCAGGGCCTCGGGCTTGGCCTGCGAGGCCGCGTTGCCGGCCTGGTTGCGCACGTTCTCGCCGTGGCAGCCGGTGCAGGTGCGGATTTCGCCCGGCTGCATGGTCACCCATACCCGTTCGCGCACGACCGGCGTGCCGGCCCCGTCCGTGACCTGCCAGGTCAGCGCGCGGTTGGCGGGAACGAAGGCGGCCGACGACCCGTCGCTGGCGATGGTGACACTGCCGGCGGGACCGGCCGCGTTGGCGGGATTGCGCGTGACCGACATCGGCTGCGCGATGACGCGCCGGCCATTCTTGAAGTTGTCGTAGGCGCGCACCTGGTTGCCCTGGAAGATCTGGAAATGCTCGATGTCGTAGAGCTTTCCGCTGCCGTTGGTGGTCTTCGTGCCGCCGGGGACCTGGAGGTTGTAGGGCTGCTGGCGATCGGCACGGTCGCGGCTGGTCTGGTTCCGGACCACGATCAGGGCTAGGTTCTCGGATTTCAGCCACTGGCGCAGCGCGGCCTCGCTCACCTGCTCTTCCGCGAGCACGGCCCTTTCCTGCGCCGGCAGGGCGGAGGTCGGTGCCGGCGGCCGCGTCCGGGCGACGACCTCCACCGGCTCGAGTTCCCACAGCAGGCCGCTGTACTGGCGCTGGGTGCTCGGCGTCCACCAGGACACCGACTTGGAGATGCCGCTGGTCAGGGCGTCGCCGGCGACCAGCTGGCCGCTGCCGTTCGTATTGAGCTGGTGCAGGCGCAGGTCGATTCCGCTGCGGAACGTCGAACTCGAGGTGTAGCTGGCGACCACCTGCCCGCCCGCCAGCGGCAGCGGATTGCGGTAGCGGCCGCCGCTGGCCGACACCCGCGTGATCACCATCTGGTCCGCGGTTAGCGTCGGCGCGCCGGTGATGCGCATGATCGGGCCGGTCGAACCCTCCGCGAACTCCCGCGCGTGGATGGTGTAGTACGTGCCGGGCGTGCGCGGGTCCTCGCGCAGCTGGAAGAGGCCGGAATCGATGCCGATCTCGGTGCGGTTCGCGAACAGCGACGTGTTGACCGTGTCGGACAGCGCGGAGTCGCCGCTGAAGGAGCGGAGGATGTAGTTGAAGGACAGTTCGTGCCTGCCGAGGTGGTTGAGCGTGAGCTCCTCGGTGCCGTCCTGGTGCATCTGCCACGGGGTGAACAGGTTATAGGTGAGGCCGTTCACTTGGCCGTACGGGCTGCTCATCCCGGTGCGCGATTCGGGGAAGTTCTCCGACCGGTCGGAGAGCTTGGCCGCATTGGCCGCCTCGCTGGCGAAGTTGACCGCGCCGAAGGTGCTCGACCCCTGCTGGTCGCGCTGCAGGTGGTCCCAGCGGGTGAAGATCACGCGGCCATAGCTGTCGATCGTCGGCGAGAACGCACCGCTCGGCGCATGGTTGAGGATGGTCAGCGCGCCCGTGGCGGGATCGAGGCTGAAGATGCCCGTGATCGTCGGCGTGCTCTCGTACTCGTCGAGCTGCGGATACAGGTGCGACTGCCCGCCACGCGGCCGGTCGGAGGTGAACAGGATGCGGTCGTCGCTGGCATAGAGCGGCGAGACGTTGTTGTACGAGGTCGGCTGGTTCGGCACCTTGGTGATCCTGGCCGTCTGTCCCTGGGTGAGGCCGGTGACTTCGTACAGCTGCCACTTCACGTTGATGTTCTGGTGCTGCCGGGCCGGCGCGCCGACGAGCATGCTGAAGACCGCCTTGGTGCCGCTCCAGTGCACCGTCGGCTCGCGCACGGCGATGGCCTTCTCGCCCTGCTGGCCCTCCATGCCGTAGCCGGCTTCCTTGGTCAGGTTGCGCAGGCTGCCGTTCGGATAGCGGATCATCAGATCGCCGCCGCGCGGGACCGCGGCCATGTCGGTCAGGTGGTTGGCGAAGGTGGACGTCCTGGTGGCGAACTCGTCGCCGTTCGTGGGCACCTGGGTGACGAACAGGATCGGGTTCTGGACCGTGACCGCCTTGGCGGCGGCGGCCGGCGTCGCCGCGGCACCGGCGGTTGCGCGCACGGTGGATGCGAGTTGCGCTTCGTCGACCGCCGCCTCGACCTGGCCGGCATCGACCTGGCCGGCCGCGAGCTGCACGCCGCAGCCGGCAAGGAGCGCGGCCGTAGCAAGGACGACAAAAAAGACGCGCCATGTCCTCTGGAGCGGCTTCGAAGGCGAAAGGGTGTTCATGCGATAGGGGACCGGACAGGTTTGGAAACGCCTGGAGCCGGCAGCCGCCGATTGCAGGCGCGCATGCCTCGAACGCCCGGATCCACCACGGATGGCGCGGTCCGGTCGAACGCTACTCCAGAGAACAGGTGGATCCCCCGGCGCGCATTCTGGGAGGGGCGCGTCGCGGGAAGCCGGCTGCCGGCTGAATGAGAGCCCGGTGGCGACTCACGGGAAGTGATGGCGTCCGCAAAACAATGCTTTCAGGCGTGACAGATGCGGAAAAGTTCTTGAAAAACCGAAGCTTGCAAAATTCCGGGCGGGAATCCGGCGACGCAGGGGAATCCGGCCGCTTCGTGGCCAAAATGTGCGGTCCGTTCCAGAATTGACATCGGCTGCGCCAGCGCGATGTTTCAGTGGCTTGCGGGCGCCGCCGTTCGTGGCCAGCTGATCCTGTCCAGCAGGACGGTCGCACTGGCCAGCCAGCCGACGATCATCGCGATCACCGCCTTCTGCGCCAGCCCGCGCGGCAGGTCGCGCCACAGCGCCAGCACCCAGATCGCGACGAAGCAGGCGATGGCCCAGGGCAGCAGCCAGCGGGCGTGGCGCCGCCAGCGCGGATCGAGGCGCAGCCGCAGCGCCTGCAGCACGATGCCGGTGGTGGCGAACAGGAACGCACCCTGCGCGCTGACGCCGTGGACCAGGCCTTCCATCGTCGCGTCGAGGCCGGGCAGGTCCATCCAGGCGTAGGCGGTGGTGGCCAGCGACAGGCCGCCGAGGACGAACATCAGCAGCGGCGCCGCGCTCCGCGCCGCGGGCGGCATGCCGCGATACAGGCCGATCGCGAGCCCGGCCATCGCGATGCCGAGCGCGGCGTACGCGCCCTGCAGCAGCGGCCCCCAGGCGCCGATCAGGTAGAGGCTCATCTGGCTGTGGACGGGATCGAGCTCCGGCCGCAGCAGGTGCAGCGCAATCGCCGCGCCGAGGAAGCAGGCGATGCCGGCGAAGGCCAGCCGCGGCCACAGCGGTAAGGGGCGCGGCGCGCCGGTCGTGGTGTCCTGCTGCATGCCTGGAAGAAGTATCCGAAATCCAGCGTGGAATTACGTCCCGATGATGTCCCTTCCCCCGCCTGCGGGGCATTGCGCCCTTTACGGGTGGAAGGGCCTGCCCTGAGCTTGCCGAAGGGTGCCGAAGGCGGATGGGGGCGCGCCGAAGGCGGGAAAAGCACCTTCATCCCCCTCCGGGGCCCCCCGCCTTCGCGGAGTCAGGCTCTTTCCCGACGGGTACGTCGTCCCGCTTGCGGGAAAAACGGGACATGCAGGCCGCCGGCGCTCAGCCCCCGAACTTGTTCCTGCCCTCGTAGCTGATCATCCACTGCACGCCGAAGCGGTCGCTGCAGATGCCGTACTGTTCGGCCCACTCCGTGGCCTGCAGCGGCATCACCACGGCGCCTCCCGAGGACAGGCCGTCGAACAGGCGCGTCGCCTCGTCGGCGCTGTCGGGCGCGATGACGATGTAGCTGTTGTTGCCGGGATTGAACGAGGCGACCTGCCCGCCGATCACGTCGGTGCCCATCAGCATGTTCGGGCCGATCGGCAGGGAGATGTGCGCGATCCTGTCCCCGGCTTCCGCGGGCGCGCCCATGTTGCCGGGGAAGTCGCGGTAGCGCAGCACCATCGGGAACTCGCCGCCGAACACGCTGCGGTAGAACTCGAAGGCTTCCAGCGTGTTGCCGGCGAAGTTGAGGTAGGGGTTGACGGCCTGGACCATGACGGTTTCCTCGAATCGGTTGGTCGGAAGGGGAATTGCATGTTGACGACGAACGCGCGGGCCCGGATTCGACACATGGAGATCGATGGCGACCGGCGCCGCGTTCAGTCTCCGTCGGCGCCGGATCCGGCGTCCGGCGTTCGGTCGCGCGCCAATCGTTCCGCGATCGCGGTGAACGCCGAATGCGCGCCCGGCGTGGCCGGATCGGTGCCGGTCGCGAAGTAGGCGACGCCGGTGCCGGTCTCGCGATCGAGCCACAGGCCCGAGATCAGTCCGTAGGCGCTGCCGGAATGGCCGATACGGGCGACGCCGTCGCCGAACGGATCGTCGCCGCAGTCCGGATCCGGCGTGGCCAGCGTCTGGGTGGCGAGGCCGTAGCGGCAGAAGTAGGCCCTGGCCTGCCCGTCGCCGGTGTCTTCCTCGTGGCCGATGCCGGTGCCGGGCGCCCAGGTCCACAGCGGCGTGGCCAGCATCCGCACCGATCCGGGCGCCAGCAGGCGCACGCCGTCGACCTCGCCGTCGCCGAGCAGCAGCCGGCCGATCTTCGCCAGGTCGTTGGCGGAGATGCGAAGCCCGCCCTGCGGCGAGAACGTGGCGCCGTTGCGGCCCGCGCGCCACAGCGACAGGTCGCAGCGACCGTCCGCGGCCGGCGCGACGCTGCAGGCAGGCTTGCGGCCATGGTGGTCGTCGCGCACCGGCTGGCGGTCGGCGTCGTAGAGCACGACGGCGCGCGCGGCGGTGGCCTCGTCGCAGGCGTCCCAGTTGTAGCAGCCGGCGATGCCGAGCGGGCGCAGCACGAGGCGGTCCATCAGCAGGTCGAAGCGCTCGCCGGTCGCGCGCTCCATGACGGATGCGACCAGCGGGAAGTTGAGGTTGGCGTAGCGGAAGAAGGTCCCGGGTGCGTGCTCCGCATCCCACGCGCGCGGATCGTCGAGCAGCGCTTGCAGTTCGCCGTCGAGCGGTACCTGCCAGTAGCCGGCGGCGTCGGTGAGGCTGGTGCGATGCGAGAGCAGCAGCCGAAGCGTGATCGGCGCGTCCGGCCACTGCGGATGGCGCAGGCGCCAGCCGAGCGCGTCGGAGACGTCGGCGTCGAGGTCGAGCGTGCCGGCTTCGACCAGCCGCAGCACGCCGACGGCGACGACGAGCTTCGAGATCGAGGCGATGCGCACCGGGTCGTCGGCGGTGATCGCGCGCTGCGCGGCGATGTCGGCCAGGCCTTCGGCGTGCGTCGCGGTGACGCCGTCGCGGTCGAAGGCGACGCGCATGGTCGCGACCGGTTCGGCGGCGTGGACGATGCCGGCCAATGCAGCTGCGAGTACGGCCGACAGGTATCGGTGCAGGGCTTCGGGCATGCATTCCTCCTAAGGATCGGCGGGCGGCGTTCCGAGGGTAGTGGGCAAACCGGATGCGGCCAAGCGGCGACGGCACCGTCGGCGACGTGCAATGACGCATTTCCGAGTCTGGCTGCAGCCAGATTCCAGTCCGGTTCGTCATCCCGGCGAAAGCCGGGATCCATTTGGCTGTTGTTGTGATCGAGCGGCAAAATCAAAATGGATCCCGGCTTTCGCCGGGATGACGAGCGGGAGCAAAGTCGGGCTGGATTGGGATGCGATGCCGATCCGGTCCCGCGTCCGCTGCGGAGTCATCGGAACAGCGCCGCCAGCCGCCCCACAGCGGCCTTCGACAGCTCGGGCTCCGGCGTCGTATCGGCGTTGTCGTAGTCGCCCGGTTCCTGCGTCTGCACGAGAATGCCGTCGCCGCGCGGCACCACGAACAGGTTGTGGCCGCCGTAGGACAGGCCGTAGGTCACCTCGGGCTGCGGGATCAGGCGCGCGGTCTGGCCGCGCACCGGCACCAGCGAGCGGTCGCCGAACAGGGCGCGGGCGCCATGGCCGGTGGCGTTGACGACGGTCTTCTCGCGCAGGGTCGCGAGTTCGCCCGGATCGCGGAAGCTGCGCGTCTCGATGGTGCCGCCGAGCTGCAGGAAATCACCGAGCAGCAGGCGCGAATAGGTGGCGAGGTTGAACACCAGCTGCGGTGCACGCCGCACCGAGGCGACCCTGAACGGATGCGTGCCCTCGGCCATGCGCTGCGAACGCGGGCCGAGGTCGCCGATCAGGCGCGATTCGAGCGCGGCGTAATCCGGTTCCCGGTGCTCGCCGCCGCCGCCGCGCGCGCCGGTCGCGCCGTCGGACAGGCGATAGAAGTCGTGCCAGCCCACCGGTTCGCCCGGCAGGCCGAGCAGCGTCTGGTAGTGACGGAACGAGATGCGTGCCATGCGCTCCCAGCGCGCGTCGAACGCCGGCGTCGCGTGTTCGGTGGTGGCGATGCGCGAGGCCGGCGACCACACGCCGGTGGCGAACGACGACGGCACCTGCGGCAGCCGTTCGCGCGCGTAGATGCGCACCTGCAGTCCGCTGCGCTGGGCGAGCAGGGCGGTGGTCAGGCCGATCGCGCCGCAGCCGACCACCGCGATCTCGCGCTCGCCGGTGGCCTGTACCAGCAGCAGCGCCTCGGCGGCCGAACCCCACGACAGCGACCAGCCGCTGCCGCCGTGGCCGTAGTTGTGGACGATGGTGCTCTCGCCGATGCGCTCGGCCTCGATGCGCGGACCCTGCGCGCGGAACGGCCGCGTGCACACGTCGATGGCGATGATGCGGTCGGGCGTTGCGAGGATCGGCGCCAGCGCGGGAGGCGGCGCGAAGGCGGGCGCGGCCGCGCCGGGGGCGGCGATGGTCGCGCAGCCGCCCAGCATCGGCAGCGTGGGCACCGCGAGCAGCGACAGGCCGGCGCTGCGCAGGAAGCGCCGGCGGTGCCGCGAAGCGAGCTCGTCGGAAAGCGTGTGCATGGCGCGATGGTAGTCCGCGCGGGCGTATTGTCCATCGCGTCAGGCAGGCATGGTTCCCGTTCCCGGCCATATTCCCCTGATCAGGCCGACATCTTGCAGGAGCGCCTTCAGGCGCAATGCTTTTCGTCACGTTGCGGGAATCGGCGAAAAGGCATCGCACCTGAAGGCGCTCCTGCAAGGTCCTGGGTGGGCCGAAGCGCCTGTCGATGCGGCATCGCAATCCGTGCATTCCATGCTGCACCTGCGTTGAATACGTATGCGAACGCGCCTTCGCATCTTGTCGCCCGCCCACGCGGGCGGCAGAGTCCCGGCATCGTCTTCGCGATGCCGTTCGCATCGGATATCGCGACACGCGTACGCGATCGCCGGCGATGCCGACCCCGTTCCGGAGCAGAGCCATGGACAACCCCTTCGCCGCCTGGCTGCGCGTCGCCGCCGTCGTCGCCTTCGCGGTCTGCGTCGCGGCCTGCGACGAGCCGCTCGCTGTCCCGGATGCGAAGGCGTCGACGCAAGCATCGGCCCAGGTCGCGCCGAAGGTGCCCGCGCGCGGCAGCGATCCGTTGCCGGCGCCCACCGGCATCTGCGAAGCGCCGCCGGCCACCGTGCTGGTGCCGGTGCCCGCCGGCGGCGAGGGCGGCAGCGCCGTCGACGTGCGCGTGCACTACCACCGGCCTGACGGCGAGTACGGCGACTGGGGCCTGCACCTGTGGCAGGTGGATGCGTCGGGCCAGTACGTCGCCGACTATCCCGGCGTGACCTGGGATGCGCCGCTGCCGCGTGCCGGCATCGACGACTACGGTGCGTATTTCGACATCGAGGCCGCGGCGTTCACGCATCCGTCCGCCGCCGGCTTCGGTTTCATCGTGCATCCGCCGGGGCAGGGCGGCGATCCCGGCGTCGACCGCGTCTGGCACTTCGCCGACGGCAGCGCGTTCTGGGTGCGCTCGGGCGATGCGACGGTCTACCGCAGCAACCCGCTGGCCGGCACGCCGGACATCGATACCGTGCGCGTGCATTACCGGCGCTACGACGACGCCTACCCGCACTGGGGCCTGCACCTGTGGGACGGCAGCGGGATCGACGCCTCGCGCCTGCCGGGTCTTGCACTGGGCGACTGGAACAACCCGGTGCCGCTGTCGGTGCTGCCGAACTACACGGCATCGCCCGATGGCGCGGAGGTGGCGTTCGACCTGCCGGTGCTCAATCCGCGGGGCGACGCGGCGCGTACGCACGTCGACTTCGTGCTGCACGGCCTGCCGTCGAACCCGAACGGCGGCGTCGACAACAAGGACGGCTGGACGTCCGACATCCGCGTGAGCTTCGCCGCGCTGTCGATCGCCGATCGCACCGGGCACGCCTGGCTGGTGCAGCAGGAGCCGCAGGTGTTCACCTCGCCGCCGGACACGACGCGCGCCTCGACCACCGACGCGCGCGCGGTGTGGCTGTCGCGCGGCCTGCTGCAGTGGCCGCGGACCGGCACGTCGGGCAGGTTCCGGCTGTACCACTCGGCCAACGGCCAGATCGTCGCGCGCAGGGGCGCGCCGGTCGCCGGCGCCGACGGCGCGCTGGCGCTGCGGGTCGCGCATGCCGTGCCGGCCGACGTGGCCGAACGCTTCAAATGGGTCGGCGCCGGCGCGGTGCTTGCGGTCGCCAGCGGCGACGATGCGGAACTTGCCGGACTGGTGAGGCAGCAGCTGGTGCTGGTGCAGGAGGACGCCGCGGGCCACGTGGTCGGCGCGACCACGACGCAGCTGCCCGGCTACCTGGACGAGCGTTACGTCGCGGCCGACGATCTGGACGACCTCGGCGTGCGACTGGTGCAGGGACAGGCGCACTTCCGGCTGTGGGCACCGACCGCGCAGCGGGTATGGCTGTGCGGCCACCGCGCGCGCGGCGGCGCGCCGGTGCTCGCCGAGATGGCGTTCGACGCGGCGACCGGCAGCTGGTCGGCGTCGCGCGGCGACCTGCGCGCCGGCGACAGCTACCGCTACGCGGTGCAGGTGTTCGTGCGCGGCGTGGGCGTGGTGCGCAACCTCGTCACCGATCCCTACTCGATCAGCCTCGACGCGGATTCGCAGCGCAGCTACGTCGGCGACCTGTCCTCGCCGGCGCTGATGCCGGCGGGCTGGGCGCGCGACCGCACGCCCGAGGCGGTGCGCGAGCAGGAGGACATGTCGATCTACGAACTGCACGTGCGCGACTTCTCGATCAACGACGCCAGCGTGCGCGCGCCGCTGCGCGGCAAGTACCTCGCCTTCGCCCAGTACAACAGCGACGGCATGCGCCACCTGCGCGCGCTGGCGCAGGCGGGGCTGACCGACGTGCACCTGCTGCCGGTGTTCGATCTCGCCAGCGTGCAGGAGGTCGGCTGCACCACGCCGGACGTGCCGGACGCCGCGCCGGACTCCGACGCGCAGCAGGCGGCCGTCGCCGCGACCCGCGGCAGCGACTGCTTCAACTGGGGCTACGACCCGTGGCACTTCAACGCGCCCGAGGGCAGCTACGCCAGCGACGCCAACGACGGCGCCGCACGCGTGCGCGAGTTCCGCGCGATGGTGATGGCGCTGCACGAGGCCGGCCTGCGCGTGGGCATGGACGTGGTCTACAACCACACCAGCGCCTCGGGCCAGGACGCGCGCTCGGTGCTCGACCGCATCGTGCCCGGCTACTACCACCGCCTGAACGCCGAGGGCGACGTCGAGCGTTCGACCTGCTGCGAGAACACCGCCACCGAGCACCTGATGATGGGCAAGCTCATGATCGACTCGGTCAAGCTGTGGGCGACGCAGTACCACGTCGATTCGTTCCGCTTCGACCTGATGGGCCACCAGCCGCGCGCGGTGATGGAGCGGCTGCAGGACGAGGTCAACGCCGCGGTCGGGCGTCCGGTGCAGCTGATCGGCGAGGGCTGGAACTTCGGCGAGGTCGCCGACGGCGCGCGCTTCGTGCAGGCCTCGCAGCTCTCGCTCAACGGCACCGGCATCGGCACCTTCAGCGACCGCGCGCGCGACCATGCGCGCGGCGGCTCGGGCTTCGACAGCGGCATCGACCTGATGCGCACGCAAGGTTTCCTCAACGGCCTGTACTACGACGACAACGGCAGCGGCGGCAACCATGCGCGCAGCGCGCTGATGTGGTCGGGCGACATCGTCAAGGTCGGGCTCGCCGGTTCGATCCGCAGCTACCGCCTGACCACGCACTGGGACGCGACCCTGCCGCTGGAGCAGATCGACTACAACGGCCAGCCCGCCGGCTACGTGGTCGATCCGCAGGAGGTCGTGAACTATGTCGACAACCACGACAACCCGACCCTGTTCGACGCCAACGCCTACAAGCTGCCGCGCACCACCAGCCGCGAGGACCGCGCGCGGGTGCAGGTCCTCGGCGCGGCGATCACCAGCTTCAGCCAGGGCGTGGCCTACTACCACGCCGGCCTCGACACGCTGCGCAGCAAGTCGCTGGACCGCAACAGCTACGACAGCGGCGACTGGTTCAACGCGCTCGACTGGACCTATCGAAGCAACAACTTCGGCGTCGGCCTGCCGCTGCAGTCCGACAACGGCGACAACTGGCCGGTGATGGCGCCGCTGCTGGCCGATCCCGCGATCCGGCCGATGGCTGCCGACATCCGCTGGACCCGCGACGCCTTCCGCGACCTGCTGCGCATCCGCGCCAGCTCCACGCTGTTTCGCCTGCGCACCGCCGCGGACATCGAGCAGCGCCTGCGCTTCCACAACACCGGCAGTACGCAGGAGCCGACGGTGCTGGTGGCGCACCTCGACGGTCGCGACTACGACGGTGCCGGCTTCCGCGACCTCGTCTACCTGATCAACGTCGACAAGCGCGCGCATGCGCTGCCGATCGCGGCCGAGGCGGGCAAGGCCTACCGGCTGCACCCGGTCCACCAGGCGCGCGACGCCGCCGACCGCCGCGCCGCCGCCGCGCGCTACGACCGCGCCAGCGGCACCTTCCACATCCCCGCCCGGACCGCGGTGGTGTTCGTGGTGCCCTGACCTCCCCGCCGCCTGTCGCCGGGCGTCGTGGCCGGACCGGAAGTCGCGCTAGGATGTGCGCCGGGGAAGCCGCCCGGTGCGCGGCGCGGGGAAGGGGCATGCACGGAACGCGAAGCATCGCGTGGTGGCTGGCCGTGGCCATCGGGATGGCAGGCGGGCCCGCGTCGGCGCAGGTCGACCTGACGCCGTTCGTCAAGCGCGACACCTACGAAACCATCAAGATCTCGCCGGACGGCGCGCACTTCGCGGCGACGATGCCGCTGGAGGACCGCACGGTCCTGGTCGTGTTGAGCCGTGCCGACCGCAAGATCGTCGGCGGCGGCATGGGCGTCAGGAATTCCGCGGTCTGGGATTTCTGGTGGGTCGACGACGAGCGCATCGTCATCTCGATGGCGCAGACCCTCGGCAGCAAGGATCCGCTGTACGCCACCGGCGAGCTGCATGCGCTGGAGCTCGGCGCGAGCCGCGTCAAGCGATTGTTCGGCCGCCAGGACGACGTCGGCCTGGTCCAGCACTACGGTGCGGCCGACGCGGTGGAACTGGCGACGGTCATCGATCCGCTGCACGAGCAGCCGGGCGCGGTGATGATCGCCACCTGGGTGCCGGGATCGACGCCGAAGACCCAGGTGGAGACGCTCAACATGCGCAGCGGCCGGCGCAACGTGGTCGCGTCCGCACCGGTCCGGCGCGCCGGCTTCACGCTCGATCCTTCCGGCGGCGTGCGCTTCGCCGACGGCCTGGACGAGCGCAACTACCGCAAGCTTTACTACCGCGAGGATGCCGGTTCGCCGTGGCGGCTGGTCAACGATTCGGCCCGGAGCGGTTTCATCGCCGACGCCCTGGGTATGGCGGACGACGGCTTCACCGCCTACGTGCGCATCGGCGGCAGCGAAGGCCCGGACGCGATCGAGGCATGGGACATGCGCACGCTGGCGCGCAAGCCGCTGCTGCGCGATCCGGTGGTCGATCCGGAAACGATCCTCTACGACGTCGACGGGCGCACGCCGGTCGGCGCGCGCTACATGGACGACGGCGTCGGCATGCGCTTTTTCGACGAGTCGTCGGCGATGGCGCGCCGCCATCGCATGCTGGAAAAAGCGTTCCCCGGGTCCGGCGTCGAGATCACGTCCACGACGCGCGACGGCCGGCTGGCGCTGGTGCGGGTCTGGAGCGACCGCGTCGCCGGCGAGTACTTCCTGTTCGACACCGGGGACAAGACCGCCAACGGCCTGTTCGCGCGCATGGAGTGGTTCCGGCCCGAGGCGATGGCGGGTACGCGCAAGATCGAAGCGAAGGCCCGAGACGGCCTGACGCTGCACGGCTACCTCACGCTGCCCGACGGCGAGGCGGATGCGGCACGGCCGCTGGTGGTCATGCCGCACGGCGGCCCCTACGGGATCTACGACGCGTGGGACTTCGACCTCGACACGCAGTTGCTCGCCGCCGCCGGCTACGCGGTGCTGCGGCTGAACTACCGCGGCTCGGGCAACTACGGGCGCGCGTTCCGGACGCTGGGCGCGCAGGAATGGGGCGGCACCATGCAGGACGACCTCACCGACGCCACCCGCTGGGCGATCGAGCAGGGCATCGCCGACCCGGAGCGCATCTGCATCGTCGGCGCCAGCTACGGCGGCTACGCGGCGCTGATGGGCGTGGCCAAGGAGCCGTCGCTATACCGCTGCGCGGCGGGATACGTCGGCGTCTACGACCTGCAGGCGATGCACGCCGATCGCGCGCGCTCCGCCGCCTGGATGCGGCATTGGGCCAACGACTGGCTGGGGACGCGCGGCTCGCTGGCGGACAAGTCGCCGGTGAACCTGGCCGACCGGATCAAGGCGCCGGTGTTCCTCGCCGCCGGCGGCGCCGACGACATCGCGCCGATCGCGCACAGCCGCAGGATGGAGCGCGCGCTCAAGGCGGCTGGCGTGCCGGTGCAGACGCTGTACATAGACAGCGAAGGCCACGGCTTCCGCAAGGAAGAACACCGGCGCGAGTTCTACCGGCGCCTGCTGGGCTTCCTGGCCGAACACCTCGGCGGCGCGACCGGCCGCTGATCGCATCGCCGGCGGCGCGCGCCGGGCTACACTGCGGCGTCGCCAGGAGACACAGATGCCCGATTTCGCATGGCAATCCGCATGGGACCGGGGGGGATCGGCGCAGGAGCCGAACCTGCCCGGCCATGGCGCGCGCCTGGCGGAGGTGCTGGCGCAGGTCTCGCGCGAGGCGCTGCAGGCCGAGGGCCTGGACGAGGTGCTGCAGCGGATCGTCGATTGCGTCGTGCGCCGGCTGCCGGTCTCGATCGCGAGCATCGTCCTGCTCGACGACGCCCGCACCCGATTCGTCAAGGAAGTCTGGGCCGGCGACATCCCGCTGGCCGAGATGGACCTGGCGATCTGGGACGTGTCGGTCGGCGTTTCCGGCCGCTGCGCGCGCACCGGCAGGCCGCAGCTGATCACCGACGTGGCGTCCGATCCGGATTACGTGATGGGCAATTCCGCGGTCAGGTCGGAGTACGTGGTACCGATCCGGCACCGCGACCGCCTGCACGGCGTGCTCAACATCGAGAGCACCGACGAGGAGTTCTTCACCGCGCAGGCCTGCGCAGTGTTCGACGCGATCGCGCACCAGGTCGGTGGCGCGATCCATCTGGCGCGCGTGGTCGCCGAACTGGAGGCCGCCAACCGCAAGCTGCGCGAGCTGTCGACGGTCGACGGGCTGACCGGCATCGCCAACCGCAGGAGCCTGGACGAACGGCTGGCAGAGGAGTGCGCGCGGCATGCGGAGCAGCCCGGTTCGCTGGCCCTGCTGCTGGTCGACGCGGACTGCTTCAAGCAGCTCAACGACGCCCTCGGACACCTGCACGGCGACGAATGCCTGCGCCGGCTGGCGCGGATCTGCGGCGATTTCGCCGGAGGCGAGCGCGACCTGGCCGCGCGCTACGGCGGCGACGAACTGGCGCTGCTGCTGCCGGGGCGTTCGGAGGCCGAGGCGATGGCGATCGCCGAACGCCTGCGCGCGCGGGTGGAAGAGGCCGCGATGGCGCATCCGACCTCGATCGTCGCGCCGTGGATGACGGTCAGCGTGGGGGTGTTCGTGGCGGGGCCGGGGCTGGCCGCGCGTTCGTCGGCGCGCCTGCTCTCGGGTGCCGACCGCGCGCTGTATGCCGCCAAGGTGCGGGGGCGCAACCGCGTGGCCTGCTGGAACCTGGCGCACAGCGAGGTCGAAGGCGCGGAAGCCTGAGCGTCGCGCCGCGGCGGGGGCGCGGTCATCGCCCCACGCAACCTGCAGTTGCGCCGCCCCATATCGGTGCCAGTCCTGTATCGATGCCATCCCGAGCGCAGCGAGGGATCTGCTTTTCCGGCGGGATCCCCCGCGGAGCCTGCCCTGGGCAAAGGCGACGAGCTCGCGATGACGAATCCAGGGGCATCGGCTCGCCGGAGCGGCGATGACTGTCGATCCAACCCGTATCCCGCGGGGACGGCTTCAGCCGCGACCGGACGTTCGACGGGGGCGGGGCAAGCGATCGCGCCGGTGCCTGTCCCGGACTCGATCCGGGGCGCTCCCGCGATTCATTTCATCGGGACGATCGACGATGTGCCCCCGTGCGGGATCAACCCGCCGCCGCCCGCGCCGGTGCGCCGACCCGCCGCCGCACCGCGTCGACGTCGCGCACCGCGCGCACCTCGATGCAGCCGGTCTCGGCCCAGGGCAGCTGCTCGGCGAGGCGGATCGCCTCCTCCAGGCTGTCGGCTTCGACCAGGTTGAAGCCGGCCAGCATCTCCTTGGTCTCGGCGAAGGGGCCATCGACCACGGCGACCTTGCCGCCGCGGCGGCGCACCGACTTCGCGGTCCTCGCCGGCTCGAGCTGCTGGAAGCCGAGCAGGGTGCCGGCCTCCTTCAGTTCGTCGGCGCTCTCCAGGCAATGGCGCATCCGCCGGTCGTACTCGCCCTCGGGCAGGGCCTCGAGCATCGTTTCGTCCGTGTAGACCAGCAGCAGGTATTGCATCGGTAGCGTCCTTCGTGGGCTATGGGCGGATTATGCGCCGCATACTGGCAACCAGTGCGGGAGCGCCCTCGGGCGCGATGCGCAGTCATGTTCAGAAGCATCGCGCCCGAGGGCGCTCCCACGGTGTCGTTCCCGCACCGCTTGGGCGGGCAATGAACGCGGCGCGGGATTCAGTCCGCCGGCTCCGCTTCCGCGCCGCCGCGGCCGAGCGGGTCGGGCAGCGGTTCGCCGCTCGCGGTGAAGGCCAGCGACACCGAATTGAGGCAGTGGCGCTCGTGCGTCGGCGGCGGGCCGTCGGGGAACACGTGGCCGAGGTGGCTGCCGCAGCGCGCGCAGACTTCCTCGGTGCGGACCATGCCGTGGCTGGTGTCGCGCACGTAGCGGATGTGCTCCGGCGCGTACGGCGCGAAGAAGCTCGGCCAGCCGGTGCCGGAGTCGAACTTGGCGTTCGAGCGGAACAGCGGCAGCCCGCACAGGCGGCAGGTGTAGACGCCGTCGCGCTTGTTGTCGAGGAACACGCCGCAGAACGGCGCCTCGGTGCCATGCGCCAGCAGCACGCGGCGCTCGGCCTCGTCCAGCGTGGCTTCGAGCGTGGCGCGCTGGACGGCATCGGGGGGCGTCAGGTCGAAGCCGGACATGGATGGACTCCTCGGCGTGCCGGATCGCGGGGTGGAGAGTGTGCCAGTTTCCCGTTATGCAAGCATGGGCGCACGGCGCGGTATCGTATCGGCACGACCGGCGCGTGGGCCGGAGCGGAGGCGGCAGCGAGCGCGGATGGCGTCGATCGAACTGGTGCTGGCGATGCTGCTGGCGGTGCTGGCCAGCGGTTATCTGCAGCGGATGCTGCCGTGGTCGGTGCCGCTGCCGCTGGTGCAGATCGCGCTGGGCGCGGTGATCTCGGGCGTGTTCCATGAAGGAGTGACGCTCAACCCCGACATCTTTTTCCTGCTGTTCCTGCCGCCGCTGCTGTTCCTCGACGGCTGGCGCATCCCCAAGGACGGGCTGTTCCGCGACCGCGGCGTGATCCTGCCGCTCGCGTTCGGGCTGGTGGTGTTCACCGTGGTCGGCGCCGGCCTGCTGATCCACTGGATGATCCCGGCGATGCCGCTGGCGGTGGCGTTCGCGCTGGCGGCGATCCTGTCGCCGACCGATCCGGTGGCGGTGTCCTCGATCGCCAAGCGTGCGCCGGTGCCCAGGCGCCTGATGCACATCCTCGAGGGCGAGTCGCTGCTCAACGACGCCTCGGGCCTGGTGTGCTTCCGCTTCGCGGTCGCGGCGGTGATGACCGGCAGTTTCTCGCTGGCCAGGGCATCGGTGACCTTCGTGTGGGTGGCGCTGGCCGGCGTCGCGATCGGCGTCGGCTTCACCCTGCTGGTCAGCCGCGCACATGTCGCGCTGTCGCGCCGCTTCGGCGAGGAGAGCGGCACCCCGATCCTGATCAGCGTGCTGATCCCGTTCGGCGCCTATCTGATCGCCGAGGAGGCACGTGCTTCGGGCATCCTCGCTGCGGTCGCGGCGGGCATCACCATGAGCTATGTCGAGCTGACCGGCCGCGCGCTGGCGACCACGCGCGTGCAGCGCACGGCGGTCTGGGACATGCTGCAGTTCACCCTCAACGGCGTGGTGTTCGTGCTGCTCGGCGAGCAGCTGCCGGGGATCCTGCGCGAAGCGGCCGAGTCGGTGCAGGAAGCCGGGCATCTCAACCCGTGGTGGCTGGCGGTCTACGCGCTGGCGCTGAACGCGGGCCTGGTCGCGCTGCGGATGCTGTGGGTGTGGGTGTCGCTGCGACTCGACGCACGCGCGGCGCGCAAGCGCGGCGAGGCGCGCGGCAATCCGCACTGGCGCGTGGTCGCGGCGGCGTCGCTGGCGGGCGTGCGCGGCGCGATCACGCTGGCCGGCGTGCTGTCGCTGCCGCTGCTGCTGCCCGACGGCGGCGAGTTTCCGGCGCGCGACCTGGCGATCTTCCTCGCCGCCAGCGTGATCCTGCTGTCGCTGGTGCTGGCCAGCATCGGCCTGCCGCGGCTGCTGGTGGGCCTGCAGCTGCCCGAGGACAGCGACGACCAGCGGCAGCTCGACCTCGCCCGGCGCGAAGCCGCGACCGCGGCGGTCGCGGCGATCGACCGCGCCCAGCACGCGATCCCGGACGACTCCGTGGACACCGACCTGTACGCGCAGGCGGCGGTGCGGGTGATGGCGCTGTACGAGCAGCGCATCGGCGAGCGTTCCGGCACCGCGATCGAGGCCACGACCTTGCGCAAGGCCGATCGCGCCGAGCGCGAGCTGCGGCTGGCCGGACTCGAAGCGGAGCGTCGCCGCGTGTTCGAGCTCGCGCGCCAGCACGCGATCTCCGACGAGGTCGCGCGCCGCGTGGTGCGCGAGATCGACCTGCTGGAGGCGCGCTACCGGATCTGAACCGTGGGAGCGACCCTGGTCGCGATGCTGCTTCGAAGTTTTCCGGGAGCGTCTAGCAGGTTTCCCAAGAGCATCCAACAGGATGTCATCCCGAGCCCTTCGGCTTTGCTCAGGGCAGGCTCCGCGAGGGATCTTGCCCGTTGCACGCATATGACGCACGGAAGCAGATCCCTCGCTGCGCTCGGGATGACATCGTCGATGGTCTTCCCCCGGCTTCGCCCGAGGAGACCTACTCAGCGTCGGGCAGCTTGAACCAGGCCTCGACCTCGCCCTTGAGCTTGATCGTCAGCGGCTGGCCGCGGCGGTCGAGCGCCTTGCCGGCGGCGACGCGGATCCAGCCCTCGCTGATGCAGTACTCCTCGACATCGCGCCGCTCCACGCCCTTGAAGCGGATGCCGATGCCGCGTTCGAGCAGGGCGGCGTCGTAGTGCGGGCTGCGCGGGTCGTTGGACAGGCGGTCGGGCGGGGTTTCGGTCATGGCGGCAGCGGCGACGGGAAGCGTGCCGCATTGTAGCCGACCGTTCAGCCACGCCCGCCGACGCGCACCATGCGCCGCAGCAGGTGCTCCATCGTCGCGTCGAGGTCGCCGCACTTGCCACCGTGCACCGGCGAGGTCTGCAGGATCGCGCTGCGCTGCGCGGTCAACCAGTGGAAGCGCGCGCGCGGTGGCAGCAGTCCGATCGGGCCGGCCCCGGCGCCGCCGCGGCAGATCGCTTCGACCGCATCGAGCAGGCGCCGCACCAGCGCCAGGTCGAGCGCGGGGTCCAGCGCCAGCGCGCGCGTGTCGTCCAGTTCGATGCGCACGTCGAGGTACCCGCGCGCCGCGCACGAGAGCAGGATGCCGACGTTGATGAATTCGCCGCGCTCGACCCGCGGCACCAGCCGCAGGACCGCATAGTCGTAGAACTCAGCCGCGTGCATCGGCGATGCCCTCGACGAAGGCGGCGCGCTGCCGCACGCGCCGCACCAGGTAGTCGACGTAGGCCGCGCGCTGGCCGTCGGCGTCGGCGAACGCGTCCGGGCCGCCGAGCCATGCGTCCGGCACCTGCGCGACGATGTCGGCGATCAGCTCCGGCGCCAGCTTTGGCGCGAGTTCGGCGTCGGCCTGTGCCACCGCATCCGCCCAGGGCAGCAGCACGTGGTCGCGGATCAGCGGGAACGCGGCGTCGGCGCGCGCGGGGTCGCCGTCCCAGCCGTGGTGGAAGTACAGCGCCGCGCCGTGGTCGATCAGGTACAGCCGCCGGTGCCACAGCATCATGTTGGGATTGCGCGTGCTGCGGTCGACGTTGCTGGCGAAGGCGTCGAACCAGACGATGCGCGAAGCCAGTGCGTGGTCCGGCTCCCACGCCAGCGGGTCGAAGTTGGCCGCGCCGGGCAGGTAGTCGAGCGCGAGGTTGAGGCCGTCGCTGGCGCGGATCAGGGCCTGGATCTCGGGGTCGCCCTCGGTGCGCGCGAGCACCGGGTCGAGATCGGCGAACGCGATCTCCGGCACGTCGAAGCCGAGCGCGCGCGCGAGGCTGCCGACGATCCATTCCGCGACCAGCGCACGCGGCCCCTGGCCGGCGCCGCGGAACTTGAGCACGTACATGCCGTCGTCGTCGGCCTCGACCACGGCGGGCATCGAGCCGCCCTCGCGCAGCGGCGTGACATAGCGGGTGACGTGGACGGTGCGCGGCATGGCCGGACAAGCATAGCCGCGTCGCCGCGCCGGCGCGTGCGAAGGATGGCTCAGGGCGCCTCGCGCCGCCCCTGCGCCTTGGCGCGCGTGATCACGCGGCGCACGAGTTCGCGATCGGCGTGGCGCGAGATCGGCATGGCGCCGAGCGCGATCGCCCGTTCGCGCAGTTCCGCGGTCACGTCGTAGTGCGCGCCGCTGGTCTTGTCCTGGAAGGCGCGGCGCGGCAGGCCGAGCCGTGCGGCGAACGCATGCAGTTCGTCCAGCGTGTCGGCCATCAGGTGCGCCCAGCGCTGGCCGCGCCACAGGGTGACGGCGTCGTCGACGTAGACGGTCATGCGCAGGATCGTGCCCGCAACCGGCGGGCGTGGCAACGCGCGGTTGGCGGGCGTCGCATCTTTTGACTCACCCCCACCCCAGCCCTCCCCCGCTGCGCGGGGGAGGGAGCCAAAGGCGAAGCGGCGTGCTCTGCTCCCTCCCCCGCGCAGCGGGGGAGGGCTGGGGTGGGGGTAAGTCGGCGACAATCGCCCACCAGCAAACCGGCGAACCTGTCCTCGCCCACGCACTTGGGCGAAGCACCACAAAAAAAGCCCCGGCCAGGCCGGGGCTTTGCGCCTGTCGCTGGTTCAGTTGCTCGCGACCGCGGACTTGCGCAGTTCGTCGCGCACCCAGTCGTCGATCATCCGCTTCTCGTAGTGGAGGTTGTCGTTGCGGCCGGCGAAGTTGCCGCCGCCCATCAGGAAGCCGGTGTCGCGCACTTCGCGGCTGCCTTCGGCGAGCACTTGCCCGTCGGCGCCATAGTGGCGGAACTCCAGCTTCATCGACGGCGGATATATGTCGCGCAGGATCCGCACGTCCTGCATCTGCACGCCGCGCCAAGGCTCGTAGCGGCCGGCGCGGTTGATGTCGGTGATCATGACCTCGAGGCGATCGCCTTCGGGCAGGCGCTTGCTCGCGGAGCCGCGCAGGTGCTCGGCCAGCTGGTAGACCCAGTTGCCTTCGCTGGCCTTCCAGCGGTTGCCGCTGAACTTGAGGTCGGTGAACTCGGCAGGGTCGGTCCACTGCACGCTCACCGGGCCTTCGTCCGGCAGGTTACGGGGCGCATCGGGATCGGTGACGTTGCGGACCTTGGCGGTCGCGGTGGCGGTTGCCAGCAGGACGGCGACGATCAGGAGGAGGCGTGCGGCGTGTTTCATGGCCATGGCTCCGGGGTAGGCCATGACAGTCTGCGCGCGGCAGGCTTAACGGTCCAGAAAAGCAGATGGTCGATCCGGGATGGGCGATGCCCGATATCCGACGGATGGCGTGGCGCCCGGCGCGCGCCCTGCGACGCAGGCTGAATCCCCCGTGTCGAGGCGCCTGCGCCGCCACCCGTTTCACGCCGTGCGCACCGGTGCCGGCCATGATGCGGCCATCCCCCCATACGGACATGCCGATGCGCAGCGCTAACGCTCTCTCGTTCCTCGCCCTTTCGCTGTTCCTCGCCGGGCCGCTGTCGGCCGGCGAAGCCGATGCGCCCGCGCCGGAAGCTGTCAACGCCGCCACCGGCGAAGGCAACGACGCCCTGTTGCGTGCACAGGTGCTGCTCGAACGCGCGCGCTTCTCGCCCGGCGAGATCGACGGCCGCGACGGCACGAACACCACACGCGCCATCGCCGGCTTCCAGCGCGCGAAGGGGATCGAACCGACCGGGACGCTCGACGAGGCGACCTGGCGCGCGCTGTCCGAAGACACCGCGCCGGCGCTGGTGGGCCACGCGCTCGCCGACGAGGACGTGGCCGGACCGTTCCACGAGATTCCGGACGACACGGCGGAGAAGGCGAAGCTCCCGGCGCTCGGCTATGCCTCCGTCGAGGAGGCCATCGGCGAGAAGTTCCATGCCGCGCCGGCGCTGATCGCGCGCCTCAATCCCGGCAAGACGCTGGCCGCGGGCACGACGATCGTGGTGCCGAACGTCGCCGGCCTGCCCGCGCTCGCCGCCGCGGCGACGGTGGTGGTGGACAAGTCCGATTCGGTGCTGCGCCTGCTCGACGACGCGGGAGAGGTCTACGCACAGTTCCCGGCATCCACCGGCAGCGAGCGCGATCCGCTGCCGATCGGCGAATGGAAGATCACCGGCGTGGCCACCGACCCGACCTTCCACTACAACCCCGGACTGTTCTGGGACGCCGACAAGACCGAAGCGAAGGCGACGCTGCCGCCGGGGCCGAACAATCCCGTCGGCACGGTCTGGATCGACCTGTCGAAGGAGCACTACGGCATCCACGGCACGCCCGAACCGGCGGAGATCGGCAAGACCGAATCCTACGGCTGCATCCGCCTGGCCAACTGGAGCGCGCGCGCCGTGGCCGGGGCGGTGAAGCCGGGTACGCCGGCGCTGCTGCAGGAGTGAGGCGGTGCTCGCGCGCGTGCTGCTGATCCTGGCACTGGGGCTGCTGGCCGCGAACGTGGGCTGGTGGCTGCTGCGCGGCGACGAAGCGCCGCTATGGAAGCGCACGCCGGCACCGGTGACGGGCGAAGGCGATCTTGCGTCCGCCGGGCCGTTGGTCGATGCCGGCGTTCCGGAAGCGGCCGTGGCCGACGCGACGCCCGCGCCCGATGTTCCATCGTGGCCGGGTAACGCGGATGCATCGCTTGCCGCGCAGGCGCCACGGGCCACGACGCCGTCGGACGCCGACGATCCGCCGGTGTCCGCCGCCGCGGCAGGAGGGCATGCAACGGTCGCGGCCCCCGCCAGGCCTTCGCCCCCGGGCCTGGTCGTGCCCGTACAGGGCATTCGCGCCGCCGACCTGCAGGACACCTTCGGCGATTCGCGCGCCGGCGAGCGCATGCACGAAGCACTCGACATCATGGCGCCCGCCGGCACGCCGGTGCTGGCGGCGGCCGACGGTCATGTCGAGAAACTGTTCGACAGCGAGCGCGGCGGCCTGGCGATCTACCAGTTCGAACCGACGGGGACCTGGTGCTACTACTACGCGCACCTGCAGTCGTACGCGCCCGGCCTCGCCGAAGGCGCACCGGTCAAGCGCGGCGACGTGATCGGCTTCGTCGGCAGCACCGGCAACGCCGACCCGGCCGCGCCGCACCTGCACTTCGCGGTGTTCGCGCTGACGCCGGAGAAGCAGTGGTGGACGGGTGCGGCGGTCAATCCCTATCCGCTGCTGCGGGGCACCGACACGCGCTGAGCGCGCCCGCGCGCGTCGATCCAGCCATCTCCTGCGGGAGCGCCTTCAGGCGCGACGCCTTTCCCGGCCGCGAGTCTCGAGTCCCGCACGCGATGGCCGGACACGAGCCGATGGCCGGATCAATGATCGAGCAGCGGCGCCAGCGCCGGCCAGACGTGGTCGAGCAGCTTCGGCTGCGCCCTGACGGTGGGATGCAGGTTGTCGTCCATGAACGCGCCGCGGTCGAGCGCGATCGGTTCGAGCAGGAACGGGACCAGGCCGGTGTCGAACAGCTTCGACAGGTCGCGGTAGTTGCGTTCGAAGCCGGCGGTGTAGTCGGCGCCGAGGTTCGGCGGCAGGCGCATGCCGACCAGGAGGACTTGCGCACCGACATGCTGCGAGGCCCCGATCATGCGCGCGAGGTTGTGCCGTGCCTCGTTCAACGGCAGCCCGCGCAGGCCGTCGTTGGCGCCGAGCGCGATGACCACCACGTCCGGCCGGTGGCGCAGCACCTCGGCGACGATGCGCGACGAGCCGCCGGCCGTGGTCTCGCCGCTGATGCTGGCATTGACCACGCGCCAGCCCGGCTTCTCCCTGGCCAGGCGTTCGCCGAGCAGCGCCACCCAGCCTTCGCGCGCGGCCATGCCGTAGCCGGCCGACAGCGAATCGCCCATCACCAGCACCGTGCGCGGCTGCCGTGTGTCGGCGCTGGGCGCGGATTGGGCGAAGGCGGGCAGCAGCGCCAGCAGCACGAGTAAACCGATGGCCCATTGCATCCCGCGCCGGCAGGCCGCATAACCTTGCTTCATCTGTCGAATCCTCATCCGTCGTGCGCGCTGGTGGCGCCGGCGGTCCACGATACCCAATCCGGAATGAACATGGCCGACGCCCCCGCGCCGCATGTCGCTGGCCCCCACGCCGCCGATTCCCATGCCCGTCCCGCTGCCTCCGCCCTGCGTGCGCAGGGCCTGGGCAAGCGCGTCCCGTTGCCTTCGGGCGAACTGACCATCCTCGACGATGTGGCCTTCGCGGTCGGCCGCGGCGACGTGGTCGCGATCGTCGGCGCCTCCGGCTCGGGCAAGAGCACCCTGCTGTCGCTGCTGGCCGGGCTCGACGTGCCCAGCGGCGGCACGGTCGAGATCGACGGCGACGTGGTCTCGACGCTGGACGAGGACGGCCGCGCCCGCGTGCGCGGCGAGAAGGTCGGCTTCGTGTTCCAGAACTTCCAGCTGCTGCCCTCGCTCACCGCGCTGGAGAACGTGATGCTGCCGCTGGAGCTGCGCGGCGACGGCGATGCCGAGGCGCCGGCGCGGGAGATGCTGCGCAAGGTCGGCCTCGGCGAGCGCCTGGGCCACTACCCGAAGCAGCTCTCCGGCGGCGAGCAGCAGCGCGTGGCGCTGGCGCGCGCGTTCGTGACGAAACCCTCGCTGCTGTTCGCCGACGAACCGACCGGCAACCTCGACACGAATACCGGGCAGGCGATCATCGAACTGCTGTTCGCGATGAACGCGGACGCCGGCACCACCCTGGTGCTGGTGACGCACGACGACCACCTCGCCGAGCGCTGCCACCGCACGCTGCGGCTGGACGGCGGCCGGCTGGTCGCCGACGAGACGCGATGAGGAGCGCATGAGGACGCTCGCGCTCGCCTGGCGCCAGCTGCGCCGCGACATCAAGGCCGGCGACATCCGCATCCTGTTCGCGGCGCTGGTGCTGGCGGTGGTGGCGGTGACCTCGGTCGGCTTCGTCACCGACCGCGCCGGGCGCGCGCTGGCGATGGAGGCCAACCGCCTGCTCGGCGGCGATGCGCTGGTGCGTGGCGACGCGCCGATCGGCGGCGCGGTGCTGGAGGCGGCGGACGCACCCGGCCTGCAGCGCACGCAAACCGTCGAACTCGACAGCATGATCCGCGTCGGCGGAGGCGGCGACGCGCAGCTGCGCCTGGGCGACCTGCGTGCGCTGGGCGAGGGCTTCCCGCTGCGCGGCGCGTTCCGCATCGTCGGCGGCGACGGCGCCGAACGCGATGCGGATTCGATTCCCGAACCCGGCACGCTCTGGCTCAGCCGCGCCGGCGCCGACACGCTTGGCGCGGCGATCGGCGACCGCGTCGGCATCGGCACGCGCGAGTTCCGCCTCGCCGCGCTGGTGGCGCAGGAGCCCGATGCGTCGATCGACTACTTCAACGTCGCGCCCAAGGCCTTCCTCAACCTCGCCGACCTCGCATCGACCGGACTGGTGCAGGAAGGCAGCCGCATCCGCTACCGGCTGGTCGTGGCCGGCGATGCCGCGGCGGTGGAGCGTTTCTCGGCGACGGCGCGCGACAACCTCGCGCGCGGACAGCGCATCGAGACGATCACCGACGCGCGCCCGGAGGTGCGCTCGGCGCTCGACCGCGCAGGCCGCTTCCTCGGCCTCGCCGCGCTGGTGTCGGTGATCCTCGCCGCGGTCGCGGTGGCGATGGCCGCGCGCCGGCACAGCGAGCGGCACCTGTCGGGCGTGGCCGTGATGCGCTGCCTCGGCGCGCAGCAGCGCACCCTGGTCGGCATCCACGTCGGCGAGCTGCTGCTGCTCGGATTGATCGCCTGCACCATCGGTGTCGTGATCGCGTTCGCGCTGCAGTGGTCGGTCGCGGGCTGGCTGGCGCAGGCGCTGAAGGTCGAGATCCCGCCGGCGAGCGCGTGGCCGGCGCTGCGCGGCTATGGCGTCGGCCTCGTCGTTCTGCTCGCGTTCGGTGCGCCGCCGGTGCTGGCGCTGCGGCGCGTGCCGGCGCTGCGCGTGCTGCGCCGCGACCTCGACGGCAGCGAGCCTTCCGCATGGATCGTCGCGCTCGCGGCCCTGGGTGGGCTCACCGCGCTGCTGTGGTGGCAGGCGGGTTCGGCGACGCTGGCGATCGCGATGCTGGTGGGCATCGCGGCGACGCTGGCGGTGCTGGCGCTGATGGCGTGGGGCCTGATCCTCGCAGTGCGCGGGCTGCGGTCGAAGCTGCGCGGCGCGCTGCGCTACGGGTTGGCCAACGTCAGCCGCCGCGCCGGCACCAGCATCGCCCAGGTCAGCGCGCTTGGTCTCGGGCTGATGGCGCTGCTGCTGCTGACCTTCGTGCGCACCGACCTGCTCGACCGCTGGCAGCTGGCGCTGGCGGAGAACGCGCCGAACCGCTTCATCGTCAACGTGCAGTCGGACCAGATCGCGCCGGTGCGCGACTTCATCGCGTCGCAGGGCGTCGCCGAACCGGTGCTGTTCCCGATGGTCCGCGCGCGCCTGGTCGAGCGCAACGGCCAGGCGGTGACCGGCGCCGACTACGCCAACCGCACCGGCGACGCCGACCAGGACCGCCAGTCGCAGCGGCGCGCCGAGCGCGAGTTCAACCTGTCGATGGCGGCAGCGCTGCGCGAGGACAACAAGGTCACCGCCGGCAGCTTCTGGACCGGCACGCCGGCTACGCCGCAGCTGTCGGTGGAAGAGGGCTTCGCGCAGGACCTCGGCTGGAAGATCGGCGACCGCATCGCCTTCGACATCGCCGGCCAGCGCATGGAGGCGCCGATCACCAGCCTGCGCAGCGTGGACTGGGAAAGCTTCCAGCCGAACTTCTTCGTGCTGGCCTCGCCCGGCGCGCTCGACGGCTATCCGGCCAGCCACATCACCGCGGTGCAGGTACCGCCGGAGGCGACGCGCTTCACCGCCGACCTCGTGCAGCGCTTCCCGAACCTGTCGGTGATCGACGTCGACGCGGTGCTGGCGCAGGTGCGCAGCACCGCCGACCAGGTCTCGACCGTGGTGCAGGTTGTGTTCTGGTTCTCGCTGCTGGCGGGCGTGCTGGTGCTGCTGGCGGCGGTCAGCGCCAGCCAGGACGAGCGCCTGCTCGAAGGCGGCGTGATGCGCGCGCTCGGCGGGCGGCGCGGCCAGCTGCGGATGGCGCAGGTGTCGGAGTTCGCGGCGATCGGCCTGCTGTCCGGGCTGGTCGCGGCGATCGCGGCCTCGGTGCTGGCCGGCGTGGTCGCGGTGCAGGTGTTCGACCTGCCGTGGCGGGCGAACTGGACGCTGGCGGTGGTCGGCAGCGCGGTGGGCGTCGTCGTGACCCTGCTAGCGGGGTTGTTCGCCACCCGCAAGGTGCTGGACGCGCCGCCGTCGGCGACGCTGCGCGAACTGCAGGGGTAACCGGTTCTCCGGAACCTCCGAGGCTCGTCATCCCAGCGAAAGCTGGGATCCATTTCAAGGATGGCAAAAGACAAAATGGATTCCGGCCTGCGCCGGGATGACGACACTGCAAGGCACGGACTCAAGGAGCATCGGAAAACATGCAGGACATCGACTTCCAGCTCGAATGCGACCACGTCGAACTCAACCAGTTGCTCAAGCTCTGCGGCATCGTCGACAGCGGCGGCGCCGGCAAGGCGCTGGTGTCGAGCGGTGCGGTGCGCGTGGATGGCGAGGTGGAGCTGCGCCGGACCTGCAAGATCCACGCGGGGCAGGTGGTCGAGGTCGGGGGTGCGCGCATCGTCGTGGCGGGCGACGGGGCCTGAGTCCGGGGGAGGTTCCGACCGCGCGAATCCCGTCGGGCTGTCATCCCGAGCGCAGCGAGGGATCTCGTGTCCGAAGCGGCGGAGGCAAGGTCCCTCGCCGCGCTCGGGATGACAGGCGTCCAGGGGGCGGACGCCGATTGCGCGCTCAGCCCTCCCAGCGCCGCAGCACCAGGCTGGCGTTTGTGCCGCCGAAGCCGAAGCTGTTCGACAGCACGGTGCGCAGGTCGGCGTCGCGGCTTTCGCGCACCAGCGGCAGGTCGGCGGCCTCGGGATCGACGGTGTCGACGTTGATCGAGCCGGCGATGAAGCCGCGCTGCAGCATCAGCAGGCAGAAGATCGCCTCCTGCACGCTGGTCGCGCCGAGCGAGTGGCCGGTCAGCGACTTGGTCGATGAGAACGGCGGCACCGCGTCGCCGAACACTTCGCGCATCGCGCGCAGTTCGCTGACGTCGCCCACCGGCGTCGAGGTGCCGTGGGTATTGATGTAGTCGATGCCGCCGTCGAGGCCGTCGATCGCCATGCGCATGCAGGCGATGGCGCCGTCGCCGGAGGGGGCGACCATGTCCACGCCGTCGGAGCTGGCGCCGAAGCCGACCAGTTCGCCGAGGATCGTCGCCCCGCGCGCCCGCGCGTGCTCCAAGCTTTCCAGCACCACCGCGCCGCCGCCGCCGGCGATGACGAAGCCGTCGCGGTCGGCGTCGTAGGCGCGCGAGGCGCGTCCGGGCGTGTCGTTGTACTTGCTCGACAGCGCGCCCATGCCGTCGAACAGCATCGCCATGCCCCAGCTGACTTCCTCGCCGCCGCCGGCGAACACCACGTCCTGCAGCCCGGCCTGGATCTGCTGCGCGGCCACGCCGATGCAGTGCGCGGAGGTCGCGCAGGCGGAGGAAATCGAATAGTTCAGGCCCTTGATGCCGAACGCGGTGGCCAGGCAGGCCGAGACCGTCGAACTCATCGTGCGCGTGACCTGGTAAGGCCCGACGCGGCGGATGCCGCGTTCGCGCAGGGTGTCGGCCGATTCGATCTGGTTGGTCGGCGAACCGCCGCCCGAACCCATGATCAGGCCGGTGCGCGGGTTCGAGACCTGCGATTCCTCGAGTCCCGACTGCGTGATGGCATCGCGCAGCGCCACGTAGGCGTAGGCAGCGGCGTCGCCCATGAAACGCCTGAGCTTGCGGTCGATCAGCGCCTCGAGGTCGATCTGCGGCACGCCTGAGACCTGGCTGCGCAGGCCCTTCTCGACGAACGACGCATCGCTGCGGATGCCGGACCTGCCGTCGCGCAGCGCCGATGTCACGGTGTCGAGGTCGTTGCCGAGGCACGAGACGATGCCCATGCCCGTGACCACCACCCGACGCCCGCCGGAGTTCAGGCTCATGCGCCGCCTTCCTTCTGGAACAGCCCCACGCGCAGGTCGCTGGCGGCGTAGATCTCCTTGCCGTCGCAGTACATGCGCGCGTCGGCGATGGCCATGATCAGCCGGCGCTTGATCAGGCGCTTGATGTCGATCTCGTAGCGCACGAGTTTCGCGTCCGGGCCGACTTCGCCGGTGAACTTGACCTCGCCCGAGCCGAGCGCGCGGCCGCGACCGGGAAGGCGCTGCCAGGTCATGAAGAAACCGACCAGTTGCCACATCGCGTCGAGGCCGAGGCAGCCGGGCATCACCGGATCGCCCTGGAAATGGCACTGGAAGAACCACATGTCCGGGCGGATATCGAGCTCGGCCTCGATCCGGCCCAGCCCGTGCGCGCCGCCGTCGTCGTCGATGTGGGTGATGCGGTCGAACATCAGCATCGGCGGCAGCGGCAGGCGGCCGCTGCCCGGTTCGAAGAGCCGGCCCTCACCGGAGGCGATCAGTTGTTCGTGGCTGAATGAATCCTTCATCGGGCCGGGCGACTCGCGTTTCTCGGACAGGGCCGGCAAGTATCGCGGAATTGCGGCCCGGGGCCCGTACGCAAGGGTAGGTTCCGGCTCCCGGCGGGCAGGATTTCGACCAAAGTCGCAGGTGCGGCCGGCTGCCCGTCGACCGCCCCGTGTTCCGTAGGAGCGCCTTCTGGCGCGATGCTTTTCGTTCAGCCGCGCGGGGTCCCGCGAGAAGCATCGCGCCTGAAGGCGCTCCTACAAGACGGATCGGGCCGCTATTTCGCCCGGCGGCCGAGGTAGTAGGCGGCGAGGTTGCCCAAGCCCGTGGCGCCCAGCAGGATCGCGAACAGCGCGGGCGACGGCTCCTTCCAGTCGAAGCCTTCGAGCAGGCCGAAGCCGACGGCCAGCGCGACCAGGATCACGCCCCAGCGCAGCGAAGCCTGGCGGCGGCGGATCTCCTCGCCTTCGATGAGGGTGCGAAGCATGTCCTCCGAGCCGTTGGACTGGATCATGCGCTTGCGTGCGTCGGCGTCGACGACCGCCTTGATGGTCAGGTAGATGCAGACGAACAGGACGATCGGGATCATGAATTCGAGTTGCATGATGGCGGGTTCCGGTGTGTGGTCGGGGCAGATGGAGCGGGGTCTCGGCTCAGGAGATACCGCCGGTGGCGGGCCGGTTGCAGCGGTCGGCCGGGAGGATGCCGACGCCCGGCCTTGCAACCGCTCCCTCCCCGGGCGTATCCCTGTCCGCGATGCCGACGCCGCCCGACCGCCCCGAAGACGCGCTGCGCGCCGACCGCGCCCTGGCCGATGCCGTGCTGGCCGGCGCGCCGGGCGCGTTCGAGCGCCTGGTGCGCGACTACCAGGGCCTGTGCTGGCACGTGATCGACCGCATGGTGCGCCACCCCGAGGACACCCGCGAGCTGTGCCAGGAAACCTTCCTGCGCGTGCACCAGGCCCTGCACCAGTACCGCGGCGAGAGCGACCGCGGCGAGAGCGCGCTCAAGTCGTGGATCGCGCAGGTCGCGTATTCGGTGGCCAAGCGGCACCTGGAGAAGCGGCGCATCCCGCTCGCCGACGTCCCGGGCGACGGCGACGGCCTGTCGCTGGTCGAAACCGTGGGCGACGGCTTCGACCTCGAGGGCGCGACCGCGGATGACGAGGCCATCGCCCTGCTGCACGCCGCGATCGCGCGCCTGCCGCCGCTGCAGCGGACGCTGCTGACCCTGTATCACCTGGAAGAGATGCCGATCGGCGAGATTTCACGCGTCACCGGCCTCGCCGAGGGCACGATCAAGAGCCACCTGTTCCGCAGCCGCCGGCAGTTGCGCGGGCTGCTGGAGCCGACCATGGGAGTCTTCGCCGCATGAACGACACGCGCCCGCCCCGACCCGCCGACCCGCGGAGTGTCGAAGAACGCGACTGGCTTGCGCAGGAGCGCGCGCTGGCGCATCCGGCGGGCGACCGCCGCGACGCGCTGCTCGCGCGCGCGCTGCGCACGATGCCGGTGTCGCAGCCACCGGCGGATTTCGCCGCCGCGGTCGCGGCGCTGGCCGCCTCCGGCGCGACGGTCGCATCGCGCGAGCCGGACGCGAAGCTCGAACGCATGCTGTTCAACAGCCTGCTGGCGGTGTTCGCGCTGGCGATCGTCGTGGTCGCGGCGATGTACGGCGGCCAGTGGTGGGCGATGGCGAGCGAGAGCCTCGGCCGCGGCGCCGCGCAATGGGCGCTGGCCGCCGGCGCCTGCCTGTTGCTGTCGTGGCTGCCGGGCGGCGCGCGGCGGCTGTACGAGGCGACGCGCGTCGTGCAGGCCGCCTGAGGCCCACGGCCCGTCGATTGGGCTGAATGAAGTGAACCCGACAGCGCCCGCCCGCATGTCGGCCCGTGTTGGCGTTCGCAGGCCCGCCCCGGGACGATTGAGGGGATGTTCGGGATTTGCGCCGCGTCGGTCGCGCCTGAAGGTGCTCCTACGGGAGCATCCGTGTTGCAGGAGCAACTGTCTGCTCCTTCCCCCGCTTGCGGGGGAAGGTTGGGATGGAGGCGAGGCGCGCAACGCCGAGCTTTCGCCGCGAAGAGCGCCCCCTCCCCAACCCTCCCCCGCAAGCGGGGGAGGGAGCTTGCTTGATAGGAGTGCCTTCCTGCGCGATCAATCCGCCACCGCGTTCAATCCACGGCCTGCAGCTCCGTCTCGAACCGGCGCGCATAGCCGCGTTCGCTGCTGATGCGCAGGACCTCGCCCGGATCGAAGTCCGGTGCGCCGTAGACCGCGCAGGCGATGCCGCCGTTGCCGCGGCCCACCGCGTGCAGGCGGTAGCGCGACTGGCCGCTGCCGGTTTCCGGCGGGTAGTGCCTGGGCGGCTCGCCGCCGTCGAGGTCGAGTTCGTTGTTGTCGATGACGCCGCCGACGAACAGTGCGCGCATGGGGGTGTTCTCCTTGTGTGCCATTGGGTTCTCTCCCTCTTGTGGACAGCGTGCCCGCGGGAATGTTCCCGCCAGGTCAACGCGACGTGCGTGGCCGGTTGCAGGCGACCGCGAACGTGAACACGCCGTTAGAATCGCCATGATCCCCCCTTGCCGAACTGCCGATGCCCGATCCCGCACTCGACGCGCTGATGCTGCCGTTCGCGTCCGGCCAGCTGGGCTGGCCGGCGGACGGCGCCGCGTTCCTGCGTGCGCGCGAAGGCGCCGCCCTGCATGCCCATGCGCCGCGCACGCTGGTGTGCGAACAGTCGTTCCGGCCCGCGCACGACGCCCTGCAGCGCGCGGGCTTCGAGGCGCGCGCGGCCGGCCTTGATACATTCGCGCTGGTGCTGGTGCTGCCGCCGCGCCAGCGCGACGAGGCGCGCGCGCTGCTCGCCACGGCGCTGTCGCGCGCGAGGCCCGGCGGCACCGTGGTCGCGGCGATGGCCAACGATGCCGGCGCGAAATCCGGGCAGGCCGACTTCGAGGCGCTGTTCGGCGGCGCGTCGGCGCTGAGCAAGCACAAGTGCCGCGTGTTCTGGTCGGGCCCCGACGGTGCGGACGCGGCGCTGGCCGAGTCGTGGCGCGCGCTGGATGCGCCGCGGCCGATCCTCGACGGCCGTTTCACCAGCCGGCCCGGCGTGTTCGCCTGGGACCGCATCGATGCGGCCTCCGCGCTGCTCGCCGCGCACCTGCCCGACACGCTGTCGGGCCATGGCGCCGACCTCGGCGCGGGCTGGGGCTACCTCTCGTCCGAAGTGCTGGCGCGCAGCAAGGGCGTGGCGGCGCTCGACGTGGTCGAGGCAGAACTGCGTGCGCTGGACTGCGCCAGGTCCAACCTCGCGCCGCATGCCGCGCGCGTGGCGCTGGACTTCCAGTGGCACGACGTCATCGCGGGCTTGCCGAAGCGCTACGACTTCATCGTCAGCAATCCGCCGTTCCACGCGCTGCGCGGCGACGCGCGGCCGGAGATCGGGCGCGCCTTCATCGCCGCGGCGGCGGAGGCGCTCAAGCCGCGCGGCGCGCTGTGGCTGGTCGCGAACCGGCAGCTGCCGTACGAGGAGGTGCTCGACGCGCGCTTCGCCGCGGTGCGTATCGTCGCGCAGCAGCACGGATTCAAGGTGATCGAGGCGGTGAAGGGGCAATGAGCTTGGTGGAACCAACGATTGCACTGCCTTTTCCTGTCATTTCGACCCCGGACTCGATCCGGGGGAGAAATCTGCTTTCAGTGCGATGGGGCACGAACAGCAGATTTCTCCCCCGGATCGAGTCCGGGGGAGAAATGACAGCCGGGGGCGGCGCAGCGACGTGCGGGGTGTTTCCGCGATGAAGCTGGTCAAGCACATCGCCAACCTCGGCTACGGCAGCCGCAGGCAGGTGCAGTGGATGTTCCGCGAAGGCCGCGTCACCGATGCGGCCGGCGAGGTGCTGTATGCCGACGACAAGGTCGCGCACGAGGCCATCCGCATCGACGGCGAGCCGCTGGACCCGCCGCCGGGCCTGCTGCTTGTGCTGCACAAGCCGGCGGGCTGCACCTGTTCGACGAAGGATGCAGGGCGGCTGGTGTACGACCTGCTGCCGCCGCGCTTCCGCCTGCGCGATCCGGTGCTGTCCACGGTCGGCCGCCTCGACCGCGACACCAGCGGCCTGCTGCTGCTGACCGACGACGGCCAGCTGCTGCACCGGATCATCTCGCCGAAGTCGAACCTGCCCAAGACCTACGAGGCGACGCTGGCATGCCCGCTGCGCGGCGACGAGGCCGGCGTGTTCGCCAGCGGCGCGCTGCTGCTTGAATCGGAGACCACGCCGCTGAAACCCGCGCTGCTCGAAGTCGTCGACGACACCCGCGCGCGCCTGACGATCAGCGAAGGCCGTTACCACCAGGTGCGGCGCATGTTCGCGGCGGTGGGCAACCACGTCGAGGCGCTGCACCGCAGCCGCGTCGGCGGGCTGGCGCTGGACGGGCTCGCGGAAGGCGAATGGCGCATCGCGGGCGATGATGATCGCGTTCGGCTGTTCGCCGCCACTGATCCACCGTCTCCCGTTCTGTAGGAGCGCCTTCAGGCGCGATGCTTTTGATTCGGGACCCGGGATTCGGGATTCGGATGAGAAGCATCGTGCCTGAAGGCGCTCCCACAAGATCCGGTCTACGGCAGCAGCGCGTCCCAGCCCTCGCGGCCGAGCGCCTGCAGCGTGGCGATGTTGCGCTCGACGATCGCGTCGGGGTCGGGGAAGGCCTCCACCGCGCGATCGATGCTGGCCTCGCGCAGCAGGTGCAGGGTCGGGTACGGCGAGCGGTTGGTGCAGTTGGCGACGTCGTCCGGATCGCTGCCGGCGAACCGGTAGTCCGGGTGGAAGCTGGCCACCTGCAGCACGCCATCGAGGCCGAGCGATTCGACCAGCGCGTCGGCCTCGTCGAGGAAGTCGTTGTAGTCGAGGAAGTCCTGCAGCACGTCCGGGTGCACCAGCAGGGTGGTGTCGGTCGTTTCGGCGGGCGTGTCGCGCAGCTGCAGCAGTTCCTCGCCCAGCTCCGCCAGCAGCGCCGCGGGCGTGGTGGCGTCGCTGCACACGATGCGCACCTGGTCCTTCGCGTACACCGCCTTGGCGAACGGGCACAGGTTCAGGCCGATCACCGCGCGCTCCAGCCAGCGCCGGGTGTCGGCGACGGCCTGCGGCTCGTGCGGGGTGTCCGGCGCCATCGCGAAAGCGCGCTCAGTCGCGGAAGTTGTCGAACTGCAGCGGCAGGCCGAAGTCCTCGCCGCGCAGCAGGGCGATCGCGGCCTGCAGGTCGTCGCGCTTCTTGCCGTTCACGCGCAGCTTGTCGCCGTTGATCTGGCTGTCGACCTTGATCTTCGCGTCCTTGAGCTTGCCCTGGATCTTCTTCGCCAGCTCGCGCTCGATGCCCTGCCTGACAGTGACCTTCTGCCGCGCGCCGGCGACATTGGTGTCGACGTCGCCGAACTCCAGGCAGCGCGCGTCGATCTTCCGCGCGATCAGCCGCGCGCGCAGGATGTCGGTCATCTGCTGCAGCTGGAATTCGCTCGGCGCGGACTGGGTGATCACCGCGTCCTCGCGCGCGAAACTCGCGTCCACGCCCTTGAAATCGAAGCGCGTGGACAACTCGCGGTTGGCCTGGTCGACGGCGTTGATGAGTTCGTGGGTGTCCACTTCGGAGACGATGTCGAAGGAAGGCATGGCGGTCCGGGATGCGAATAGAGGTGTGACTGCATTGAAGCCGTCGTCCCCGCGAAGGCAGGGATCCAGCGTCTTTGATGCAGGAAGGGCAAAGACACTGGATTCCCGCCTTCGCGGGAACGACGGAGCACAAGGTCGTCGCGCATTAGGTTACCCCATGGTTGCGCACGCAACGGATGCGCGCGGACGTGCGAGACCTTACCGTGTTGCCGCGCCCGCCTTGGGCGCGCCGCAGGTCGTTGCGTGAAGCCATTCCCCGTCATCGGCATCGTCGGCAGCGCGGGCACCTACGGCCGCTGGCTGTGCGGCTTCTTCGAGCGTCGCATGGGGCTGCGCGTGGTCGGCCACGATCCGGGCGACGCCGGCAGCCACGCGCCGGAAGTGCTGCTGGAACAGGCCGACGTGCTGCTGTTCGCGACCCCGATCCGCCTGACCGCGGCGCTGGTGGACGATTACGTGCGCCTGTCCGGCGGCCGCGAGGCGGGGCGGCTGTGGCTGGACGTGACCTCGATCAAGCAGGGCGCGGTGGACGCGATGCTGCGTTCGCGGGCCGAGGTGGTCGGCCTGCATCCGATGACCGCGCCGCCGAAGGCGCCGACGCTGAAGGGTCGCGTGGTCGTGGTCTGCGAGGCGCGCCTGGAGCGCTGGCGGCCGTGGCTGCAGGTGCTGCTCGACGCGCTGGAGGGCGAGTGCGTGCACGCCGGCGCCGAGCGCCACGACCGGATGATGGCGCTGGTGCAGGCGATGGTGCACGCGTCCCACCTCGCGCAGGCCGGCGTGCTCGAGGAGTACGCCGGAGACCTCGGCGGGCTGGAAGCGATCATGCCGTTCCGCTCGGCCTCGTTCGAGCTCGATGCCGCGATCGCCGCGCGGATCCTGTCGCTGAACCCGGCGATCTACGAGGAGATCCAGTTCGGCAACACGCATTCGGCCGACATGCTCGACCGGCTGCTGGCGCGCCTGTCCGAGCTGCGCGACCTCGTCCGCCAGGGCGACGACGCGGCCCGCGCCCGCTTCCGTCAGCGCTTCCTGCAAAGCCGCGAGGCCTTCGGCGCGCAGGCGCTGGCCGAGGGCAACTACGCCTACGAGCGCGTCGGCTACCTGCTCGCCGACCTCGCCGGGCGCCAGTTCGCCAGCGTGCACCTGCCCGAGGACCGGCCGGGCTCGCTGCGCACGCTGCTGCACGTGTTCGAGCGCCACGGGGTCAGCCTGGAGTCGATCCACTCCTCGCGTACGCCGAGCGGCGAGGTGCATTTCCGCATCGGCTTCGTCCGCGGCACCGGCGCGGCGGCGCTGGCGGCGGCGGTGGCCGAGATCGACGACAGCGGCATCGGGCGGGTGCTGGAGAGCGGCTGAAGCAGGCGCAGGGACGCAGCTGGCATCCGGGACGTCGGGGTTCCCGCCGCGTCCGCCGGCCGCGGATGCGGCATCATGCACGCCCCCGATCCCCGAGGATGCCGCCATGGCCGCGATCCCCGCCTATGCCGCCCAGGACGCCCGTTCGCCGCTGGCGCCGTTCGCGATCGAGCGCCGCGTTCCCGGCCCGCACGACGTGCAGATCGACATCCTCTACTGCGGCGTCTGCCACACCGACATCCACCAGGTGCGCGACGAGTGGGGCGCGGGCATCTTCCCGATGGTGCCGGGGCACGAGATCGTCGGCCGCGTGTCCGCGGTCGGCGGCGAGGTGTCGAAACATGAGGTCGGCGACCTGGTCGGCGTCGGCTGCTTCGTCGATTCCTGCCGCGAATGCCGGCAGTGCAGGGCGGGGCTGGAGCAGTACTGCGACGAGGGCATGACCAGCACCTACAACGCCCGCGAGCGCGGCACCGGCGCGCCGACCCACGGCGGCTATTCCACGCGCATCGTCGTCGACGAGGGCTACGTGCTGCGCATTCCCGACGGCCTGCCGCCCGACCGCGCCGCGCCGCTGCTGTGCGCCGGCATCACCACGTACTCGCCGCTGCGCCACTTCGGCGTCACCGCCGGCGACAAGGTCGCCGTGGTCGGCCTCGGCGGCCTCGGCCACATGGCGGTGAAGCTGGCGGTGGCGATGGGTGCGGAGGTGACCGTGCTCAGCACCAGCGAATCCAAGCGCGGCGACGCGCTGGCGCTCGGCGCGCAGGACTTCGCCGCCACCGGCGACGGCAAGGTGTTCAGGAGCCATCGCGGACAGTTCGACTTCATCATCGATACCGTCTCGGCGCAGCACGACTACAACGCCTACCTCGGCCTGCTCCAGGTCGACGGCACGATGGTGCTGCTCGGCCTCCCGGACCCGACCGCGGTGGCGGCGTTCCCGCTGGTGTCGAAGCGGCGCCGGCTGGCCGGCTCGATGATCGGCGGCATCGCCGAGACCCAGGAGATGCTGGAGTTCTGCGCCGCGCACGGCATCGCCGCGGACATCGAACTGATCGGCATCGACGCCATCAACACGGCGTACGAGCGGATGCTCAAGGGCGACGTGCGCTACCGCTTTGTCATCGACATCGCCAGCCTGCGCGACGGATGAGCCAGGGCGCGGACACGAAACCGCGCGCGGCGGCGGCCTGGATGCTGCTCGCCGGACTGCTGTTCGCGGGCATGGACGCCGGGATGAAGTGGATCTCCGGCGACTACTCGCCGTTCCAGGTGGCGGTGCTGCGCAGCGTGTCGGCGCTGCCGCTGGTCGCGCTGTGGATCGTGCTGCGCGGCAAGGCCGGCACCCTGCTCAGGGTGCACTGGCCGCTGCACCTGCTGCGCGGCGTGCTGGGCGTGGGGATGATGGCCGGCTTCGTCTACGGGCTGGCGCGGATGCCGCTGTCGACCGCTTACACCATCGTGTTCGTGGCGCCGCTGCTGGTCACGGCGCTGGCGGTGCCGTTCCTCGGCGAGAAGGTCGGGCCGCGGCGCTGGATCGCGATCGTGGTCGGCCTGCTCGGGGTGATCGTGGTGCTGCGTCCGACCGGCGAGGGCGTGGCGACGATGGCGGGGATGGTCGTGCTGCTGGCGGCGCTGTGCTACTCGATCGCCGCGATCACCGTGCGCAAGCTGGCGCTGCGCGACAGTCCCGAGGCGATGGTGTTCTGGTTCCTGGCGCTGCTGGCGGTATTCGCCGGCGCGGTGGCGGCGTTCGACTGGCGGCCGGTGCAGCCCGGGCATCTGGGCGTGATCGCTGTCGTCGGCCTGACCGGCGCGCTCGGGCAGGTCGCGTTGACCCATGCGTTCCGCCTCGGCGAGGCCAGCCAGATCGCGCCGCTGGAGTATGCGGCGCTGGTGTGGGTGGTGCTGCTCGACCTCGTGCTGTGGCAGGCGCTGCCCGATCGCATGACCTGGCTCGGTGCCGCCATCATCATCGCCAGCGGGCTGTACCTGATCCGCCGCGAACGCGCGGCGGGCGCGCCCGGCGATCCCGACGGCGCGCAGACGCCGCCGCCTTGAACGCTGGCGCGGGTTTCGTCCCGGGTGCGGGGGAGGAGGCAATGTCATCCCGAGCGCAGCGAGGGATCTGCTTGTGTTCCGGCTCCGCACGCGAGATCCCTCGCTGCGCTCGGGATGACATCGTTCAAGGATGACGTCGTCCAAGGAGGGCATCGCTCCAGGACGACATCGCCCCGGGTAGCATCCGCCGATGCCCCTGCTGTTGATCCCGTTCCTGCTCCTGCTGTTCCTGGCGCTGGTGCTGCTGCTTTGGCCGCTGGGCCTGTGGCAGCGCTACCGCCTCGGCCGCGCGCGGCGCCGGGCGCGGCCGGGGTGGGTGGCGTTCAACGCCGTCGGGCTGCTGCTGTCGGCGCTGCTGTTCCTGCCGGGCGCGTGGATCGGCGGGATCTGGATCGACGGCGCGCTGTGGAATGCCTGCGCAGGCCTGCTGGCGGGCGTCGTGCTGGGCGGCGTCGGACTGTGGCTGGCGCGTTTCGAGGCGGGCAACGGACAGCTGCACTACACCGCGAACGCGTGGCTGGTGCTGGCCCTGACCCTGCTGGTCGCGCTGCGCGTCGCCCTTGCCGCCTGGCAGGCCTGGCATCGCGCGTGGGAGGGCGTGTCGGCGCCGGTGCCGTGGCCCTGGCTGGCCGGCCACGCCAGCCTGCTGGCGATGGCCGGCCTGCTGCTCGGCTACCACCTCGCCTTCGAATGGGGGCTGCGGCGCCAGCTGCGCCGGCTCGGCATGCTGCGTCGCCGCTGATTCCGCGCTCGCGGCCGTTCCCGGGAGGTCGCGGCTGAAGCCGCTCCTACAAGAGCATCCAGTGAAGCGACGTCGGTGCGCCTGTAGGAGCGCCTTCAGGCGCGACCACACACCTCAACCGAATGTCATTCCGAGCGCAGCGAGGAATCTGCTTCTGCCGCCCGCAATTGAGAAGCAGATTCCTCGCTGCGTTCGGAATGACAAGACTTTTGTTGGCAGCTTAAAAAACAACGGGCCCTCGCGGGCCCGTTGCATGAAGCACGTCGGCTGGCATCCAGCCACGGCGGCATCAGAAGCGCGCGCCGACGCCCACGCCCACCGTCCAGGGATTGAACTTCACGTCGCGCTCCACCGTCTGGCCACCCAGCTTCGCGTCCGCGTCGCCGTGCAGGTAGCGCGCGTCGGCGCGGGCGAACCAGGTCGGGGTGATGTTCATGTCGACGCCGACGGTGCCGATCGCGCCCTTGGGCGAGGTCAGGCCGACATGGGCGCCGTCCGCGGTGGCGATGTCCTCGTCGCTGATGTTGGTCTGGTGGTAGCCCAGGCCCACGAACGGGCGGAAGGTGTTGTCCGCCGCGCCGAAGTGGTACTGGCCGCTCAGCGCGATGGGCTGCGAGTCGACGGTGCCGATCTTGCCGGCGTCGCCGCGCACGCGATGGTTGAACTTGTCCGCGGCGCCCCAGAGTTCGACGCCGATGTTGTCGGTGACGTGGTAGGTCGCGCTGAGGGTCGGCGCGACGTCGCCGTCGGCGTCGATGCGCGCGCCGGGAAGCGGATCGGAATCGGGCTGGAGGATGGTGGCGCTACCGACCACCGAGAAGCGCTTGCCGGAGGCGGTGTCGCCGTCCTGCGCGAACGCGGACGGGGCGATCAGGAGCGAGGCGGCGATGGCGGCCGACAGGCCGAAAGTACGCAAGGACAGCATTGGGGGACTCCTCATGTGGTTGTTGTCGGTATTGCATTCGCCCTTGAGGTGGGCGCGCACACCGTAGCCACGGGTGCATGAATCCTCGCGTGGCAGGAAGCTGAATGTCCTTCGTTCGTGCGGCGTCCGTTCATCGGCGTGATGGCATGCGGTCTTTCGCGGTCGCATCGCATTCGCCGCGGACGCATCGACGCAAGCGGGTTCGACGCATTGTCCGGTCGCGTGCGACGCGTCCCGTTGTGAAGGTGAATCCCCGGCAACAAGGCGGCGCACCGCGCCGCGCCAGGACGAAAGTCATGCCGCCGACAGGCACGGGACAGGAGATGCGCGGGCGGCCATGATCCGCGCATCCACCACGGCCAGGCGAACGGGGGCGACATGCGCATCGGCGGGATCTTCGGAGCGTGCGTCCTCGGCATGGCCGGGTTCGCCGGCACCATCGCGCAGGCGGGCGAGGCGGATGCGCAAACCCGGCGCGGCATCGGCATCGACACCCGGTGCGATGTCGAAAGCGACTACGACTTCCACCTGACCGAACGCAGCGTGGTGTTCACCCGCAAGGCCGGCAGCCCGCGCACGGTGCTGGTGCGCGACGGCCGCTTGTTCGTCGACGACCGCTGGGTCGAGGTCAGTGCCGCCGACAGCCGCCGCCTGCGCGACTACGAACGCGAGGCGCGCGCGACGATGCCGCTGGCGCAGGACATCGGACGCGAGGCGTCGCAGATCGCGCTCATCGCGATCGGCGAGGTCGCCGCCGGCTTCAGCCGCGACCCCGAACGCACGCGGCGCCTGCTCGCCGAAGCCAGCGGCCGCATCGACGCGCGCATCGCACGGTCGGTCACGGCCAATCGTTTCAGCGGAGACGAGCTCGGCGAGGGCATCGGCGAGGCGATCGAGGAAATGATGCCGGTGCTGCTGGCCGACATCGCCGGCGGCGCGATCAGCACCGCGGTCGGGGCGGCGTTCGGCGCCAGGCCCGAACGCCTGCGGCGGCTCGAGAACCTCGACGCCGAGATCGAGGCGCTGGTGCAGCCGCGCGCGAAGGCGCTCGAACGCAAGGCCGCACGGCTGTGCCGGCGGATGGAGGCGCTCGATGCGATCGACGATGCGCTGGAGTACCGACTGCCCGACGGCCGGCCGCTGGCCCTGCTGGAACTCAAGCCGGTGGAATCCGGCAAGGACTGAGCCCGGCTACCGATCGCACGGGCCTTCTCTCTCGCCCTCCTTCGCGGAGGGCTTTCTTTGCCGGTTGGCGGGACCGGCGCATGCGGCCACAATAGGCGTTCCCCCTCCCCGTACCGCGGAGCGCCGCATGGCCGACCTGAAGGAAGCACGAGTCCCCGATATCGGCGGCTACGACGATGTCCCCGTCATCGAGGTGCTGGTCGCGGTCGGCGATACGGTCGCGATCGACCAGGGGCTGGTCACGCTGGAGTCGGACAAGGCGACGATGGAAGTGCCGTCGTCGGTCGCGGGCGTGGTGAAGGAACTGAAGGTCAAGGTCGGCGACACGCTGTCGGAAGGCGGCGTGGTGGCGATCATCGAGGCCGCCGATGCGCCCGAGGCGCCGAAGGAGGCCGCGAAGGCCGAGCCGGCACCCGCACCGGCGCCCGCGAAGCCGAAGGAGCCCGATCCGGTGGTCGAGCCGGTGGCGGTCGCGGCGGCGCCGGACAAGCTGGCGCAGGCGTCGATCGACGCGCAGGCCGGCAAGGCACCCGCGCAGGGGCAGCCGCTGGTGCGCTTCGAGGCCGATGCGTTGATCCCCGGCAAGGTGCCTTATGCGAGCCCCGCGGTGCGCCTGTTCGCGCGTGAGCTCGGCGTGGACCTGTCGCAGGTCGCCGGCAGCGAGAAGGGCGGGCGGATCATCAAGGAAGACGTGCAGAAGTACGTCAAGGGCGTGCTCTCGGGCGCGGGCGCGGCGCCGGCCGCGGCGGCCGGCGGCGGCGGCGCGGGCCTCAACCTCCTGCCCTGGCCGAAGGTCGACTTCAGCAAGTTCGGCGAGATCGAGGAAAAGCCGCTGCCGCGGATCAAGAAGATCTCCGGCGCCAACCTCGCGCGCAACTGGGCGATGATCCCGCACGTCACCCAGCACGACGACGCCGACATCACCGACCTCGAGGCGCTGCGCGTGCAGCTCAACAAGGAGAATGAGAAGGCCGGCATCAAGCTGACCATGCTCGCCTTCCTGATCAAGGCCAGCGCCAACGCGCTGAAGAAGTATCCCGACTTCAACGCCTCGCTCGACGCCAGCGGCGAGACGCTGACGCTGAAGAAGTATTTCCACATCGGCTTCGCCGCCGACACGCCCAACGGCCTCGTCGTGCCGGTGGTCCGCGACGTGGACAAGAAGGGCGTGATCGAGATCGCGCGCGAAACCGGCGAACTGGCGAAGAAGGCGCGCGACGGCAAGCTCGGCCCGGCCGAGATGTCCGGCGGCTGCTTCTCGATCAGCTCGCTCGGCGGCATCGGCGGCACCGCGTTCACGCCGATCGTCAACGCGCCGGAAGTGGCGATCCTGGGCGTGTCGAAGTCGTCGATGAAGCCGGTCTGGGACGGCAAGCAGTTCGTGCCGCGGCTGACATTGCCGCTGTCGCTGAGCTACGACCACCGCGTGATCGACGGCGCTGCCGCCGCGCGATTCACCGCCTACCTCGCCCAGCTGCTCGCGGACATGCGCCGCGTGCTGCTATAGGGCTGGCCTGGGTCCGCCGAACGCCCATTTGCGCAGAGGCAGGTCCAGACTCTGGCGCAAAGGCGGGCCCAGGCCCGCCCTATGAAAGGAACGAACTTGCATGGCTAACACCGTTGAAGTGAAGGTCCCCGACATCGGCGGCTACGACGACGTGCCGGTGATCGAGGTGCTGGTCGCGGTCGGCGACACGGTCGCGAAGGACCAGGGGCTGGTCACGCTGGAGTCGGACAAGGCGACGATGGAAGTGCCGTCCTCGCACGCCGGCGTGGTGAAGGAAGTGAAGGTCAAGGTCGGCGACACGCTGTCGGAAGGCGGCGTGGTGGTGGTGCTCGAAACCGAGGGCACTGCTGCTGCCGCACCTCCCCCGCCTGCGGAGGAGGTCGACGCGCACAGCGCGTCGGGTGGGGGCAAGACCTCCGCGGCGTCGCCCCCACCCCAACCCGCCCAGCCCGTCGGCACAGCCGACGGGCGTTCATCGGCGCATGGACCGGTGGCCCATGAGCGCGCCTCTTCACCCCCCGCGGGCGGGGGAGGGAGCCAAACCCCCGCGCCGCAGGCATCCGGTGGCCCGGTCGAAGCGAAGGTGCCCGACATCGGCGGCTACAGCGACGTGCCGGTGATCGAGGTGCTGGTCGCGGTCGGCGACACGGTCAAGCAGGACCAGGGCCTGGTCACGCTGGAGTCGGACAAGGCGACGATGGAAGTGCCCTCGTCGGTCGCCGGCGTGGTGAAGGAGGTGAAGGTCAAGGTCGGCGACACGCTGTCGGAAGGCGCGGTGGTCGCGATCATCGAGGCCGAAGGCGGCACGCCCGCCTATGCGCGCACGCCCGACAAGGTCGCGCCGGGCAGCAAGCCGCCGGTGCCGACCTCGCACCGCGCGCCGGTCGAGCCGGCGCCGCAGGCCGCGGCCGCCAGCGGCCGCAAGGCCGACGTCGAATGCCGCATCGTCGTGCTCGGCGCCGGCCCGGGCGGCTACACCGCGGCGTTCCGCGCCGCCGACCTCGGCCTCGACACCGTGCTGGTCGAGCGCTATCCCGCGCTCGGCGGCGTCTGCCTCAACGTCGGCTGCATTCCGTCCAAGGCGCTGCTGCACGCGGCCGACGTGATCGAGCAGGCCGCGCACGCCGGCGAGTACGGCGTCGACTTCGGCAAGCCGAAGATCGCGCTCGACAAGCTGCGCACGTACAAGGAAAAGGTCGTCGGCCAGCTCACCAAGGGCTTGGCCGGCATGGCCAGGCAGCGCAAGGTGCGCGTGCTGCAGGGCACAGGCAGGTTCGTCTCGGCCAACGAACTGGAAGTGACCGGCGACGACGGCAAGACGCAGCTGCTGCGCTTCGAGCAGTGCGTCATCGCCGCGGGCAGCCAGGCGCTGAAGCTGCCGGGCTTCCCGTGGGACGACCCGCGGATCATGGATTCGACCGACGCGCTGGAGTTGGCGGAAGTGCCGAAGAAGCTGCTCGTCGTCGGCGGCGGGATCATCGGCCTGGAGATGGCGACGGTGTACCGCGGCCTCGGCAGCGAAGTCACCGTGGTCGAACTCGCCGACCAGCTGATGCCGGGCGCCGACAAGGACCTGGTCAAGCCGCTGGCCGATCGCCTGAAGAAGCAGGGCGTCTCCACCCACCTCAAGACCAGGGTGGTGGAAGCGAAGGCCGGCAAGAAGGGCATCGACGTCACCTTCGACGGCGAGAACATCCCGGAAGGGAAGGTCTTCGATCGCGTGCTGGTCGCCGTGGGCCGTTCGCCCAACGGCAAGGAGATCGACGCGGAGAAGGCCGGCGTGGCGGTGGGCGATCGCGGTTTCATCGCGGTCGATGCGCAGATGCGCACCAACGTGCCGCACATCTTCGCGATCGGGGACATCATCGGCCAGCCGATGCTGGCCCACAAGGCGACGCACGAGGGCAAGCTCGCCGCCGAAGTCGCCGCCGGCGAGAAGAAGGAGTGGGTGGCGCGGGTGATTCCGTCGGTGGCCTACACCGACCCGGAGATCGCCTGGGTCGGCGTCACCGAGACCGAGGCGAAGGCCAAGGGCCTGAAGGTGGGCGTGGGCAAGTTCCCGTGGGCGGCATCGGGCCGCGCCATCGGCCTCTCGCGCACGGAAGGCTTCACCAAGCTGGTGTTCGACGAGGCCACGCACCGGATCATCGGCGCCGGCATCGTCGGCGTGCACGCGGGCGAGCTGATCGCCGAGACCGCGCTGGCGATCGAGATGGGCTGCGAGGTCGAGGACATCGGCCACACCATCCACCCGCATCCGACGCTGAGCGAATCCGTCGCGATGGCGGCCGAGGTCTACGACGGCACCATCACCGATCTCTACCTCCCGAAGAAGAAATAGTTCTTCGCCAGGATGCGGGGCTGCCGCGTGCCCCGCGGGGATCGGCGGCGAAGGGTGGAGGCGTTGCCGGCGGCTGGCCCCCACCCCGGCCCTCCCCCGCAGGCGGGGGAGGGAGCCACAAGCGAAGCGCCTGCTCTTGTCCCCCTCCCCCGCCTGCGGGGGAGGGCCGGGGTGGGGGTGAGTCAGCGACAACCGCCCACCAGCAAACCGGCAAACGCGCCTTCGTCCACGCACCCGCCGCGCCCGAGGGCCTCCCGTGCGCTCGCCGGACGGCATGAAGCCCCGGCACGGGCCGGGGCTTCATGGGGGAACCCGCCGTGGATCGACGAGGAAAAACGCCGGGTTCCCAAGGGATGACCGGCCCGGCGCCGAAAGGTTCCCGCAACGCGGCCCCGGCCGTCGGGCCAGCCCCGGCCCGGGGAATTGTGCGATGCACAAGGTTGCCGCCGAAAAGCCCCCACTGCTATAATTCCGCTGCTTCGTAGGGCCGTTTTCTGAATGGCCCACCCCGCAGACTGCCGAGGTTGGGCGCGTGCACGATCCCATCGCCACGAGCCGGCGCGCAGTCCTGCGCGCGGTGGTCGTCCAGGCGGTCGTCGTCGGGCTGGTGGCGACGGCGTTCCTCCCGTGGGGCGGGGCCGCCGCGCTGGCGGCGCTGGTCGGCGGGCTGGCGATGGTGGCCGGCAATGCGCTGGCGGCCGGGATGGCGCTCGGCGGGATCGTCCCGGCGCGCGTGGCCTTCGCCAGGCTGCTGCTGGGGACGGCGCTGAAGTGGCTGGTCGCGGGGGTGGTCTTCGTGGTCGGCGTGGGGATCTGGCGGTTGCCGGGGCTCCCGATGCTGGCGGGGTTGGCGGCGGGACTGCTGGCCTACCTGGCGGCATTGAATCTGCGTGTGGAAACAGGACATCCAAGGGTCGATCGTGAGCGCTGACAGCACCGGTACCGAAGCCGCCTCCGGCGATAGCACCGCCTACATCCAGCACCACCTGCAGCACCTGCAGTGGGAGGTCGGCGAAGGCAGCTTCATGAAGATCAACGTCGACAGCGTGCTGTTCTCGCTGCTCGCCTGCGCCGTGTTCCTGTTCTTCTTCCTGCGCACCGCGCGCAAGGCCACGGCCGGCGTGCCGGGCAAGTTCCAGACCTTCGTCGAGATGGTCGTCGGCTTCGTCGACGGCCTCGTGCGCGAGACCTTCCACGGCCGCAGCAAGCTGATCGCGCCGCTGGCCATCACCATCTTCTGCGTCGTGTTCCTGATGAACTTCATGGACATGATCCCCGTGGACTGGATCCCCGGGCTGTGGATGAAGGGCTACGAACTGGCCGGCCACGATCCGCACCACGCCTACCTGCGCGTCGTGCCCACCGCCGACCTCAACGTGACCCTCGGCCTGTCGCTGATGGTGTTCCTGCTGATCCAGGTGTTCGGCGTCTCGCACAAGGGCTTCGGCCAGTTCGCGAAGGAAGCCTTCACCGCGCCGTTCCACGCCGAGGGCATGGTCGGCAAGATCCTGCTGGCGCCGGCCAACCTGCTGCTGCGCGTGATCGAGGAACTGGTGCGCCCGCTGTCGCTGACGCTGCGACTGTTCGGCAACATGTACGCCGGCGAGCTGATCTTCATCCTGATCGCGCTGATGACCTGGAATGCCGCCTTTGGCAGCGGACTGACCTGGGTGCTGGCGCCGCTGCAGTTCGTCTCGGGCTTCGTGTGGACCGCGTTCCACGTCCTCGTCATCACGCTGCAGGCCTTCATCTTCATGATGCTGACCATCGTTTACCTGAGCATGGCGGCCGAGAGCCACTGACCGCCGCGCCCCCGTTTCCACCCTCCCATCCCTTTCTCAACACCTGACGCAGTACGGAGAGACACCATGGAAAACATCGCCCTCTACGCCGAAATCGCCAAGTTCACGGTGATCGCGGCCGGCCTGCTGATCGGCCTCGGCGCACTCGGCACCGCCATCGGCTTCGCCATCCTCGGCGGCAAGTTCATCGAGGGTTCGGCCCGCCAGCCGGAACTGACCCCGATGCTGCAGACCAAGATGTTCATCGTCGCCGGCCTGCTCGACGCCGTGCCGATCATCGGCGTCGCCATCGCGCTGCTGCTGATCTTCGCCAACCCGTTCCTGTCCGCGATCGCGGGCTGATCACCGGTATTGGCTAGCGCCGGCGCGTCGCGCGCCGGCGTACGGAGCACGTCATGGATATCAACCTGACTTTCATCATCCAGGGCCTCGCGTTCTTCGCGGTCGCCTGGCTGGTGATGAAGTTCGGCTGGCCGCACATCATCGCGGCCATCGAGGAACGCCAGCGCAAGATCGCCGAAGGCCTCGCCGCCGCCGACAACGCGCAGAAGAACCTGGCGCAGGCCGAGGAGAAGGTCGCCGACGAGCTGAAGGCGGCGCGCGCCAAGGCCAACGAGATCATCGACCAGGCGCACCAGCGCGCGAACCAGATCGTCGACGCCGCCAAGGCCGAGGCGATCGCCGAAGGCGAGCGCCAGAAGGCGATCGTCGAAGCCGAGATCACGGCCTCGGCCAACCGCGCCCGCGAGGACCTGCGCAGGCAGGTGTCGTCGCTGGCCGTGGCCGGCGCCGAGAAGCTGCTGCGCCGCGAGATCGACGCCAACGTCCACAAGGCGCTGCTCGACGAGCTGGCGGCGGAGATCTGATCCGATGAGCCAGGCCCTCACGCTCGCCCGTCCCTACGCCCGCGCCGCGTTTTCGATCGCGAAGGATGCCGGTGCGTTCGCGCCGTGGTCCGACGCGCTCGGCTTCGCAGCGCGCGTGGCGGTCGATCCGCAGGCGGCGACGCTGCTCGGCCATCCGGCGCTGGCCCGCGAACAGGCGGTCGAACTGCTGTCGCCCGACGGCGCGTCGACCGGGTTCCGCGACTTCCTCGCGCTGCTGGCCGACAACCGCCGGCTGCCGCTGCTGCCGGAGATCGCGGGCCTGTACGAGGAACTGCGCGCGGACGCCGAACGCATCGTCAAGGCGAAGGTGACTTCGGCCGCCGCGCTGCCCGCCGGCGAACTCGACACCATCAAGGCCGCGCTGCGCAAGCGCTTCGGCCGCGAGGTCGAGGTCGAGGCGGCGGTCGACGAGGCTCTGATCGGCGGCGCGGTGATCGCGGCCGGCGACGTGGTCATTGACGGCTCGCTGCGCGGCAAGCTGTCGCGACTGCAGTCGGCGTTGGCGCACTGAAGCCGGGAATCGGGAATGGAGAGTCGGGAATCGTAAAAGCAACGCGACCTTCGCTGTTCCGATTCCCGATTCCCGACTCCCCATTCCCGAAATGCACATCGAAGCGGTGAACCGCACATCGCGGCCCACCTCCAAGGAAACGAAGCAATGGCAACCACCACGCTCAACCCGTCCGAAATCAGCGAGCTGATCAAGAACCGCATCGAGAAGGTCAAGCTGGCCGCCGAGGCGCGCAACGAAGGTACCGTCACCTCGGTGTCCGACGGCATCGTGCGCATCTACGGCCTGGCCGACGCGATGCAGGGCGAGATGATCGAGCTGCCCGCCGCCGGCGACGGCGTGCCCACCTACGCGCTGGCGCTGAATCTGGAGCGCGATTCGGTCGGCGCGGTGGTGCTCGGCGACTACGAGCACCTGCGCGAGGGCGACGTCGCCAAGACCACCGGCCAGATCCTGTCGGTGCCGACCGGTCCGGAACTGCTCGGCCGCGTGGTCAACGCGCTGGGCGAGCCGATCGACGGCAAGGGCCCGATCGAGGCCAAGCTGAGCGCGCCGGTCGAGCGCGTCGCCCCGGGCGTGATCTGGCGCAAGTCGGTCGACCAGCCGGTGCAGACCGGCTACAAGTCGGTCGACGCGATGATCCCGATCGGCCGCGGCCAGCGCGAGCTGATCATCGGCGACCGCCAGACCGGCAAGACCGCGATGGCGATCGACGCGGTGATCAACCAGAAGGGCACCGGCATCAAGTGCGTGTACGTCGCGATCGGCCAGAAGGCCTCGACCGTGGCCAACATCGTGCGCAAGCTGGAAGAGAACGGCGCGCTGGCGCACACCATCGTCGTCGCCGCCACCGCATCCGAGTCGGCCGCGATGCAGTACATCAGCGCCTACTCCGGCTGCACCATGGGCGAGTACTTCATGGACCGCGGCCAGGACGCGCTGATCGTCTACGACGACCTGTCCAAGCAGGCCGTGGCCTACCGCCAGATCTCGCTGCTGCTCAAGCGCCCGCCGGGCCGCGAAGCCTACCCGGGCGACGTGTTCTACCTGCACAGCCGCCTGCTCGAGCGCGCCGCGCGCGTGTCCGAGGACTACGTCGAGAAGTTCACCAACGGCGAGGTGAAGGGCAAGACCGGCTCGCTGACCGCGCTGCCGATCATCGAGACCCAGGCCGGCGACGTCTCCGCGTTCGTGCCGACCAACGTGATCTCGATCACCGACGGCCAGATCTTCCTCGAGACCGACCTGTTCAACGCCGGCATCCGCCCGGCCGTGAACGCCGGCATCTCGGTCTCGCGCGTCGGCGGCGCGGCGCAGACCAAGATCATCAAGAAGCTCTCGGGCGGCATCCGCATCGCGCTGGCGCAGTACCGCGAGCTGGCCGCGTTCGCGCAGTTCGCCTCGGACCTGGACGAAGCCACCCGCAGGCAGCTCGAGCGCGGCCAGCGCGTGACCGAGCTGATGAAGCAGAAGCAGTACGCGCCGATGTCGATCGCCTACCAGGCGCTGTCGATCTATGCCGTCGACAAGGGCTACATGGACGACGTGCCGGTCGGCAAGATCCTGGCGTTCGAGGAGGCGCTGCACGCGCACTTCGCCAACACCCAGGGCGCGCTGATCGACCAGATCAACGCCAGCGGCAACTGGAGCGACGAGATCGAGGCCGCTTACAAGAGCGGCATCGAAGAGTTCAAGAAGACGGGCTCATTCTGAGCCCGCGGGATTCGGAATTCGGGATTCGGGATTAGGAAAAGCGGATTGGTCGGGTAGTCGGGCTTCGTTCCAGCGAATCCCCGATCCCGAATCCCCAATCCCGGCGAGCGGAGCGAGCAATGGCTGGTGGCAGGGAAATCAAGACCAAGATCAAGAGCGTGCAGAACACCCGCAAGGTGACGCGTGCGCTGGAGATGGTCTCGGCCTCGAAGATCCGCAAGGCACAGGAGCGGATGAAGGCCTCGCGCCCGTACGCGCGGGCGATGAAGCAGCTGATCGGGCACCTCGCGCAGGCGAACTCCGAGTTCCAGCACCCGTACCTGGTCGAGCGCAAGCAGATCAGGCGCGTCGGCTACATCATCGTCTCGTCCGACCGCGGCCTCGCCGGCGGCCTCAACAACAACCTGTTCCGCAAGCTGCTCGGCGAGATCCGCAAGTGGCAGGAGCAGGGCGTCGAGGTCGACGTGGTCACCATCGGCCAGAAGGCGACGGTGTTCTTCCGCCGCCTGAAGGTGCAGATGCGCGCCAGCGTCACCCACCTCGGCGACCGGCCGCAGGTCGAGCAGCTGGTCGGCGTGGTCAAGGTCATGCTCGACGCCTACGACCAGGGCGAGGCCGACAAGGTCTTCCTGGCCTACAACGACTTCGTCAACACCATGACCCAGCGCGCGGCCTTCGACCAGCTGCTGCCGCTGCCGGCGTCGGACACGGAGATCGCCGCGCACGACTGGGACTACATCTACGAGCCCGACGCCGAGAGCGTGCTCGAGCACGTGCTCACGCGCTACGTCGAGTCGCTGGTGTACCAGGCGGTGATGGAGAACGTGGCCTCCGAGCACGCGGCGCGCATGGTCGCGATGAAGTCCGCCAGCGACAACGCCACCAAGCTGATCGACACGTTGAACCTGGTCTACAACAAGGCGCGGCAGGCGGCGATCACCCAGGAAATCTCGGAGATCGTCGGCGGAGCTGCCGCCGTATGACGGCGGCGGTGATTCGTGATCGGTGATTGGTGATTCGAAAGAGCAGCGAACCGCGCTTCTTCGAATCACGGATTACGGATCACCAATCACGAAATCCATCCCGGTGGTGCGAGCCATCCGAACAGAACAAGAGTTAACCGGAGCAGCAAAATGAGTCAGGGCAAGATCGTTCAGATCATCGGCGCGGTCGTCGACGTGGAGTTCCCGCGCAGCGAAGTGCCGAAGGTGTACGACGCGCTGAAGGTGCAGAACACCGAGATCACGCTCGAGGTGCAGCAGCAGCTGGGCGACGGCGTGGTGCGCACGATCGCGCTCGGCTCGACCGACGGCCTCAAGCGCAACCTGCTGGCCGACAACACCGGCCGCGCGATCTCGGTGCCGGTCGGCACCGGCACGCTGGGCAGGATCATGGACGTGCTGGGCAGGCCGATCGACGAGGCCGGCCCGGTCAAGTCCGACACCACGTGGGAAATCCACCGCGCCGCGCCGTCCTACGAGGACCAGGCCTCGACCACCGAGCTGCTGGAAACCGGCATCAAGGTCATCGACCTGATGTGCCCGTTCGCCAAGGGCGGCAAGGTCGGCCTGTTCGGCGGCGCCGGCGTCGGCAAGACCGTCAACATGATGGAGCTGATCAACAACATCGCGACCGAGCACTCGGGCCTGTCGGTGTTCGCGGGCGTGGGCGAGCGCACCCGTGAGGGCAACGACTTCTACCACGAGATGCAGGAGTCAGGCGTCGTCAACATTGAGGAGCACGCCAAGTCCAAGGTGGCGATGGTCTACGGCCAGATGAACGAGCCGCCGGGCAACCGCCTGCGCGTCGCGCTGACCGGCCTGACCATGGCCGAGTACTTCCGCGACGAGGGCCGCGACGTGCTGCTGTTCGTCGACAACATCTACCGCTATACGCTGGCCGGCACCGAAGTGTCGGCGCTGCTGGGCCGCATGCCGTCGGCCGTGGGCTACCAGCCGACGCTGGCCGAGGAAATGGGCGTGCTGCAGGAGCGCATCACCTCGACCAAGACCGGTTCGATCACCTCGATCCAGGCCGTGTACGTGCCCGCGGACGACCTGACCGACCCGTCGCCGGCGACCACCTTCGCCCACCTCGACGCTACCGTCGTGCTGTCGCGCAACATCGCCTCGCTGGGCATCTACCCGGCGGTGGACCCGCTGGACTCGACCTCGCGCCAGCTCGACCCGAACGTCATCGGCCACGAGCACTACGACACCGCGCGCCGGGTGCAGGCCACGCTGCAGAAGTACAAGGAGCTCAAGGACATCATCGCGATCCTGGGCATGGACGAGCTGAGCGAAGAGGACAAGCTGGCCGTGGCCCGTGCGCGCAAGATCGAGCGCTTCTTCTCGCAGCCGTTCACCGTGGCGCAGGTGTTCACCGGCTCGCCGGGCAAGTACGTGTCGCTGAAGGAGACGATCCGCGGCTTCAAGGGCATCGTCGACGGCGAGTACGACCACCTGCCGGAGCAGGCCTTCTACATGGTCGGCGGCATCGACGAGGCGGTCGAGAAGGCCAAGAAGATTTCCGCGTAAGCGGAAATCTTCTCGGGAATCGGGAATCGGGAATCGAGAGTCGGGAATCGTAAAGGCGGGTTTGCGGGCATAGGGATGTCGCGGGCGGAAGGCGCAGGTGCTTTTCGATTCCCGACTCCCGATTCCCGATTCCCGCCACGCACAGCGAGGCACCATGAGCACCATCCGTTGCGACATCGTCAGCGCCGAAGCCGAGATCTTCCAGGGAGAAGCGACCCTGGTCGTGGCGACCGGCGAGATGGGTGAGCTCGGCATCGCGCCGCGCCACGCGCCGCTGATCACGCGGCTCAAGCCAGGCAAGGTCGTGGTGACCCAGGCCGACGGCAGCCAGCTCGACTTCGCCATCGGCGGCGGCATCCTCGAAGTGCAGCCGCAGCTGGTGACGATCCTGGCCGACACCGCGATCCGCGCCGACGACATCGACGAGGCCGCCGTGCGTGCCGCGAAGGATGAGGCCGAGCGGGTGCTGGCCGGGCGCGGCGAGGCGATGGAGGTCGCCGAGGCGCAGCAGAAGCTGGCCGAGGTCATGGCCCAACTGTCGGCGCTGGAGCGCCTGCGCAAGAACCTCAAGCACTGAGGCGCACGGGCATCGCGTCACGAAACGCCGGCCTCGCGCCGGCGTTTTGCGTTCTGCCGCCCTTTTCCCGCCGGTCCCCACTCCCCCGTCATCCCCGCGAAGGCGGGGACCCGGTGTCTTTTGTCGACGGAGATGCGAAGGCACTGGGTCCCCGCCTTCGCGGGGATGACGGGAGAGCGGGGCGTGGATTGCCGCACGCGCAGTACGGCGGTGGCGATTGCGACACAATGACGGCCTACGGATCCCGGGAGCGCACGATGGCGAACTGGCGAAGCGCGTGGCTGCTGGCGGCGATGCTCGCCGCCGGCGCGGGTGCGGCGGAACCGCAGGCTGCCACGGGCGAGCGGCCACGCGCGCGCGAGGCCGGCGTCGTCATCGGCGTACTGCCCACCGGCCCGCGCAATGCCATCGTCGACGTGCCGGGCGTGGCGGTGGGACACGCGACCGTGGTCGAAGGCGACGCCATCCGCACCGGCGTCACCGCGATCCTGCCGCATCCCGGCGACCTCTACCGCGAACGCGTGCCCGCGGCGATCGTGGTCGGCAACGGCTACGGCAAGCTGCTCGGCGTCACCCAGGTCGACGAACTGGGCGAACTGGAAACGCCGATCCTGCTGACCGGCACGCTCGGCGTCTGGCGCGCCGCCGATGCGCTGGTCGAACGGCAGCTGGCGCTGCCGGGAATGGAGGAAGTGCGCTCGCTCAACCCGGTCGTGGGCGAGACCAACGACGGCTTCCTCAACGACATCCGCGCGCGCCCGCTGCGGCCGGAACACGTGCAGCGGGCGCTGGACACGGCCTCCACCGACAACGTCGACGAAGGCGCCGTCGGCGCGGGCACGGGCACGGTCGCGTTCGGCTGGAAGGGCGGCATCGGCACCAGCTCCCGGCGGCTCGACCCGGCGCGGGGCGGGCATACGGTCGGCGTGCTGGTGCAGAGCAATTACGGCGGGCGGCTGACGATCGCAGGCGTCGCCCTCGACGAGGTGCGGCCGGAAAGGACCGCCGCGCGGGACGCCGGCGATGCGCCGCCCGCCATCGGCAACGGCAGCATCATGATCGTGGTCGCCACCGACGCGCCGCTGGACGACCGCCTGCTGCGGCGGCTGGCGACGCGCGCGCTGCTGGGCGTGGGCCGCACCGGCTCGTCGATGAGCAACGGCTCGGGCGACTACGTGATCGCCTTCTCGACCGCGCAAGAGGTGCGCAGGACGCCGGGCGGGCAGCGCCATGCGCTGCAGGTCCTGGCCAACGATGCGATGACGCCGCTGTTCGATGCGGTCGCCGAGGCGACCGAGGAAGCGATCGTCAACTCGCTGTTCCGCGCACAGACGATGAGCGGACACCGCGGCACCGTGCCCGCGCTGCCGCTCGAGCGCGTGCTGCCCCTGCTGCATCCGCAGGGCGGACCGGGGCGGTAGACCGCCGCGGGAAGAGAGCAGGAACGCGGCGACCGCTTGCCTGCGGTCGCCGCCAGCCGCGGATCGGTGCAACCGGTGGCGCGCCGGTCGTATCCCCGGTGTCACCTGTCCAGCGGAACCGCCGTCGATGCTGTCGATCCTGCTTGCTGCCGCGCTTTCCGTCGCCCCGACAGCGGGCGACGCGTGCCTGGTCGGCGCCTACCGCTTTCCCGACGCCACGCTGGACGTCGCGCCCAGCGAAGGCGGCCTGCGCTGGCGCCACGTCGACGGCCGCAGCGGCAAGCTCGTGAAGCAGGACGATGGCGGCTGGACCAGCCTGGAAGGCTGGACCGACCGCCCGGACGGGCATCGCGTCTCGTTCTCCGGCTGTGCGTCGGGCGAAATGCATTTCGATGGCGTGGCGGGCCGGCGCATCGACCTGCAGGTGACCGAGACGACATTCGAAGGCAGGGACGGGCTGAAGCTCGCCGGGCGCCTGCTGATGCCCGAAGGCGATGCGGTCGTGCCACTGGTCGTCCTGGTCCACGGCGCCGAGTCGTCGTCGGCGCTCGAGTGGGATTTCATGCAGCGCCAGCTGCCGGCGGAAGGCGTGGCGGCGTTCGTGTACGACAAGCGCGGCACCGGTGGCTCGGAAGGCCGCTACACGCAGGACTACGGCGTCCTCGCCGACGACGCCGTCGCGGCCGTGGACGAGGCGCGTCGGCTGGGCGGAGCGCGTGTCGGGCGCGTCGGTTTCCGTGGCGGTTCGCAGGGCGGCTGGGTGGCGCCGCTGGCGGCGACCCGCACCGACGTCGATTTCGTCGTGGTCGCCTACGGCCTCGCGGTAAGTCCGCTGGAGGAGGACCGCGAGGCGACGATCCTGCAGATGCAGCTCAAGGGCCACGGCCCGGAGGTCATCGAGCGCGCGCTGGAAATCGTCGATGCCGCCGGCGTGGTGGCGGCCAGTCGCTTCACCGCGGGCATCGAGGCGTTCGACGCGGTCCGCGACAGGTACCGCGACGAGCCCTGGTACAAGGACGTGTACGGCAACTTCACCCACCTGCTGCTGCCGCACATGGGCGACGCGCTGCGCGAAGCGGGGCAGGCCTACAACTTCGGCACGCCGTGGGACTACGACTCGCTGCCGGTACTGCGCCGGCTGCGCACGCCGCAGCTGTGGCAGCTGGCCGAGGCCGACATCGACGCGCCGATGGGCGAAACTTTCCGCCGCCTGCGCAGGCTCGTCGGAGAAGACGATGCACCGATCACCATCGCCGTGTTCCCCGGCGCCGAGCACGGCATGAGCTTGTTCGAGGCCGACGCCGACGGCGCGCGCACCTCGCTGCGCTATCCGGACGGCTACATACGGATGACCGTGGACTTCGCGAAGGGTCGGCTCGGCGACGCATACGGCGGCGCCAGGATGCATCGGCCGGAATGATCGCGCGCCCGATGCGCGCTGCGGTTCAGCGCCTGTAGATCCAGTGCCGGGACAGCACGAAGCCGATGAGGCCGAGGACGATCTCGACCACGGGTTTCGCGAACCACGCCCATTTCAGCCCGAGCACGTCGTCGATCGCGCCCATGGCGAAGGTGCTGGCCGCCGTCGTGCACAGCCACATCAGCGCGAAGCGCTGGAACTGCACGCGGCCCATCGCCGAGCCCTCGCCGGCGAAGGTGAGCTTGCCGTTGAGCCAGTAGCCGAGCAGCGCGCCGCTGACGCGGCCGGTGACGTTGGCCGGTTCGATCAGCATGCCCATGTGCGAGAGCCAGACGGTCACGCCCCAGTCGACCAGCCACAGCAGGCCGCCGATCACGAGGTAGTGGCTGCCCTGTCGGCGCAGGCTCATGGAGCTCGCCCGCGGTTCGGATGTGGCAGGGAAGTGGAGGTCGCCATGGACCGCAAGCCTAATGGGTGCGGGGTGAATGGACCATCGGCCGGCGGGCGGTGCGCGTTGCCCCCGCCCCAACCCGTCCGGCCCGGCGCAGCGCGCCAGGCGTTCGGGCAGTCTGCACGGCAATGCCGTGCAAACAGACTGCCCTCACCCCCCGCAAGCGGAGGAGGGAGTAGGAGCGGCGCGTGCTTTTGGCTCCCTCCCCCGCTTGCGGGGGAGGGTTGGGGTGGGGGCACCCGCCGCAGCGATCACCATTCCGGCGAAGCCCCTTAGAATCCCAGCCTTCGGTCCAACGGAAATCCCATGAGCACACCCCTGCACGTCGTCATCCTCGCCGCCGGCGAGGGCAAGCGCATGAAGTCGGACCTGCCCAAGGTGCTGCAGAAGATCGCCGGCCGGCCGATGCTGGCGCATGTGATCGATACCGCGCGGCTACTGCAGCCGGCCGGCATCCACGTGGTCTACGGCCACGGCGGCGACCAGGTGCGCGCGGCCTTCGCCGACCAGCCGGACCTGGCCTGGGCCGAGCAGGCGCGCCAGCTCGGCACCGGCCACGCCGTGCAGCAGGCGATGCCCGACGTGCCGGACGACGCGCGCGTGCTGGTGATGTACGGCGACGCGCCGCTGTTCACCGCGCATACGCTGCGCCGGCTGCTGGCCGCCGAAGGCCGGCTCGCGCTGCTGGCCGCGGAACTCGACGACCCGACCGGCTATGGCCGCATCCTGCGCGACGCCGAGGGACGCGTGGCCGCCGTGGTCGAGGAGAAGGACGCCAGCGACGAGCAGCGCGCGGTGCGGCTGGTGAACACCGGCGTCATCGTCGCCGATTCGATCGCGCTGAAGGACTGGCTGTCGCGGCTGTCGAACGACAACGCGCAGGGCGAGTACTACCTGACCGACGTGGCCGGCATGGCATCGGCGGATTTCACCGCCGCGGAGATCGTCAAGGTCGAGGACCCGCGCGAGACCGAAGGCGCCAACGATCCCTGGCAGCTCGCGCAGCTGGAGCGCGCGTTCCAGCTGCGCGTGGTGCGTACGCTGTGCCTGCAGGGCGCGCGCGTCGCCGATCCGGCGCGCATCGACATCCGCGGCGAGGTGGTCGTCGGCCGCGACGTCGAGATCGACGTGGACGTGGTGTTCGAGGGGCGCGTCGAACTCGGCGACGGCGTCAGCGTCGGGCCGTTCACGCGGCTCAAGGACGTGGTGCTCGGCGCCGGCACCCGGGTGCGCGCGCACTGCGACCTCGAGGGCGCCCGCGCGGAAGGCGCGGTCACCATCGGTCCGTTCGCGCGCCTGCGTCCCGGCACCGTGCTGGCCGACGGCGTGCACATCGGCAACTTCGTCGAGACCAAGAACGCCACGCTCGGCGTCGGCAGCAAGGCCAACCACCTGAGCTATCTCGGCGACGCGGTGGTCGGCGCCAAGGTCAACATCGGCGCCGGCACCATCACCTGCAACTACGATGGCGCGAACAAGTCGGCCACCACGATCGGCGACGGTGCCTTCATCGGCTCCAACAGTGCGCTGGTGGCGCCGGTGGCGATCGGCGCCGGCGCGACGATCGGCGCCGGTTCGGTGATCGGCCACGATGCGCCGGAAGGCGAGCTGACCGTCGCGCGCGCACGGCAGGTCACGATCGAAGGCTGGCACCGCCCGCAAAAGAAGCCGTAGGAGCAACTGTCTGCCCCTTCCCCCGCTTGCGAGGGAAGGGTGGGATGGGGGCGAGGCGCGCAGCGCCGAGTTCTCGCCGCGAAGAGCGCCCCCACCCCAACCCTCCCCCGCAAGCGGGGGAGGGAGTTCTCACGTAGCGGTTTTGGCCGCGAACGGGCGTTCGATGGGTCGGGCGACTGATCGCGCCTGAAGGCGCTCCAACGGGCAGCGGATCACGGGCCGGCCTGCGCAGGCAGCACCATCGACACGCACAGGCCGCCGCCGTCGCGGTTGAGCAGGGCGATGCGCCCGCCGTGCGCCTCGGCGATCTCGCGCGCCAGCGCCAGGCCGAGGCCGGTGCCGCTGCGCTTGGTCGAATAGAACGGCAGCAGCGCGTTCGCCAGCACCGCCTCGTTCATGCCGCTGCCGCGGTCGAGCACGTCGATGCGCCAGCCGTCGGCGATCCGGCGCACGGCTAGCGATACCGTATCGGCCGTGGTGCCGGACTCGTGCGCGTTCTTGAGCAGGTTCAGCAGCGCCTGCTCCAGCTGGCCGGGATCGAAGCGCACGACCTCGTCGGGAATCGTGCCGTCGACGGCGAAGTCCACCTGCGTGCGCAGCTTCTCGACGAAAGGCGGCAGGCGCATCGGCTCGCTGCGCGGCGCCGGCAGCTTGGCGAAGCGCGCGTAGTCGCGCAGGAAGCCCTCGAGGTGGCGCGCGCGTTCCTCGATCGTGGACAGCGCGATCGGCAGCTTCTCGTACTGGCCGCGGCGCAGCAGCTCGGCGCCCGAATGCGCGAGCGAGGCGATCGGCGCCAGCGAGTTGTTGAGCTCGTGGCTGATCACGCGGATCACCTTCTTCCAGGTCTGCACTTCCTGCCGCCGCAGTTCGGCGGTCATCTGCCGCAGCAGCACCAGTTCGTGCAGGCGCCCGTTGAGCCGGAACATGCGCCGCGCGAGGTGGTAGATGTCCTCGCGGTCCTCGTCGCCGACGGTGAACATGCCGTCGCCGCCGCGCGCGAAGGCTTCGCCCACCGCGGGTGGCGCGGCCTGCAGCAGTTCGTCGAGGGAATGTCCTTCGAGCCGTCGCCCGTCGCCCAGCATCTTGCGCGCCGCGAGGTTGCCGAGCACCACGCGCTGCGACGGATCCAGCAGCAGCATCGCCACCGGCGTGTTCTGCACCATGGTGTCGAGCAGCAGTTCGCGCTGCACCAGCGACAGGCGCTGGTCGCGCAGGGTCTGGCCGAGTTCGTTGTGGGCGTCGACCAGCTCGATCAGGTCGCCGTAGCGGTCCCAGGTGATGCCGAAGCTGAAATCGCCGTCGCGGTAGCCGGCGACCGTGCCGGCGAGCGCGCGGAACAGCGCGCGCAGCGGCACGAACGTGCGCCAGACGACGAGTCCCATGACCGTGCCGGCGACGAGCGTCACGACCGCGGCGGCCTGCCACGGCGGCAGCCAGCGCGCCAGCAGCGCGGTGAGCGCAGCGGTCGCGAACACGCCGAGCAGGGCCAGCGCGACCATCCGGATCGCCAGCGGCAGGACGCGGAGGATGCGCATCAGCCGCGCGGGATGCCGTAGCGGTCGAGGCGCCGGTACAGCGCCTGGCGCGACAGGCCGAGGTCGGCCGCCGCCTGCGCGAGCACGCCGCCGCTGCGCTGCAGGGCCGCCTCGATCGCGGCGCGGTCGGGTTCGTCGCCGGGAGGCGCGGGCGACGCCGACGCAAGCGCCTGCAGGCCCAGCGCCTCGGCGTCGATGCGTTCGCCCGACAGCAGCGCCGCGCGCTGCACCGCGTTGCGCAGCTCGCGCACGTTGCCCGGCCAGGCGTGGCGCAGCAGCGCGCGCTCCGCGGCCTCGCCGAACTGCTTGCCGGGGGGCAGGAAATGGCGCGCCAGCGGCAGGATGTCGCGCGGCCGCCTGGCCAGCGGCGGCAGGCGCAGTTCGATGCCGTTGAGCCGGTAGAACAGGTCCTCGCGGAACTGCCCGCCGGCGATCATCGCCGGCAGGTCGGCATTGGTCGCGCTGACCACGCGCACCTTGACGCTGCGCTCGACGTGGCCGCCCAGGCGCTGGAAGCGGCCGGTCTCCAGCACGCGCAGCAGCTTCACCTGCCCGGCGGGCGGCAGCGTGCCGATCTCGTCGAGGAACAGCGTTCCGCCATCGGCCGCCTCGAACTTGCCGGCACGCGCCTTGTTGCCCGCGCCGGTGTAGGCACCGGGTTCGGCGCCGAACAGCTCGGCCTCGATCAGGTCGTTGGGCAACGCGCCGCAGTTCACCGCGATGAACGGTCCGGAGCGCGCCGCCGAGTTGTAGTGGATGATCTCGGCGTATTTTTCCTTGCCGGCGCCGTTGGGGCCGGTGACCAGCACCGGCAGCTCCGAGCGCGCCACCTGCAGCGCCAGCGCCAGCACGGTCTCGCTGGCGACGTCGTCGTAGACCAGGCCGCGCAGGTCGTGCTGCCGTGCGAGCGCGCCCCGGCGACGGCGTTCCTCGCCGCTGCGCGCGGCCAGTTCGCGCCGGGTCTCGGACAGTTCGAGCAGGTTGTTCACCGTGGCCAGCAGCTTGTGGTCGTCCCACGGCTTGCCGACGTAGTCCGCCGCGCCGGCCTTGACCAGGTCCACCGCCGATTCCAGCCGCGTCCACGCGGTCAGCAGGATCACCGGCATGTCCGGATGCTGCGCGCGGATCTCGCGGAACAGGGCCACGCCCTCGTCGCCGGAGGTGGTGTCGGCGCGGAAGTTCATGTCCTGGATGACGAGGTCGACGCCGCCGCGCTGCAGCAGTTCCAGCCCGGCCTCCGGCGTTTCCGCGCGCAGGACGTGGATGTCGTGCAGCGAGAACAGCAGCTCGAGCGCGGTGGCGACGGAGGGGTTGTCGTCGATGACGAGGACGGTGGGCATGCGGCCGGTCGTGCGGATGTGTGCGGCTATCGTAAGCCGATCAATCCGCCACGGCACGATGGCCGTAGCTGAGCACGCGGGTGACGCGCCATTCGCCGTCCCGGAGCCGCCAGACCATGGTGAACCCGGCGATGCCCTCGCAGGCGCCGGACGCCGTCTGGCAGAAGCGGTGCTCGCCCTGCGAGATCGCGCCGAAGCCCTGGACGGGATGGACCTTCAGGCTGCCTTCGACCAGCTCGCGCGTGAACTTCCCGCAGACGAACCTGCGCGTGTTCGCGAGCATCTCGTCCCGCGTCCAGGTGACGCCGCCGGTGTCGTGGTAGAACTCGACGTCCGGATCGAAATGTTCGGCGTGCGCCTCCAGCTGCGCCGGATCGGCGCAGCGGTTGAAGGCGCCGAACACGGCCGCGTCCTGCGCGGCGATGGTCGATGCGAGATCGTCGACGGCTGGCCGTGCCGCGGCGGCCATGGCGAAGCCGGCCAGCAGGGCGCCGGCGGCGATGCACGCGTTCCTGTGGTGGCGGCGATGGGTCTGCGGAGCTGCCATCAGACGCTCCGCGTCGCGATCGCCGGCGGCACCGCCGCGGCGCGGCGGGCGGGACCGAACACGGCGACCTGCCCGAGCAGCCACAGCGCAACCGCGCCGATCGGCAGGTAGTACAGCGGCAGCCGCGGCAGCTCGTACTTGCCCATCAGCACCTGGTTGATGCCGAAGGCCAGCAGCATGCCCAGCACGATGCCGATGCTGGCCAGCAGGAAGTTCTCGGTCTGGAAGTAGCGCAGGATCTGGCCCTTGGTCGCGCCCAGCGCGCGGCGCACGCCGATCTGCTTGGTGCGCTGCTGCACCCAGAAGCTGGCCAGGCCGACGATGCCCAGCGCGGTGATGAACAGCAGGCTGACGCAGACGATACCCAGCAGCCAGGCCATCGCCCGCGGGGCCTGGTAGAACTCGTTGCGCAGCTGCTCGAAGGTCTTGGTGTTGTCCTCGAGGACGATGCGGTTGGGCGCATTGGCGCGCAGCGCGGCCACCGCGGCCTTCAGCACTTCGTCGCGGCGCGCCGGATCGGTGCGGACCACGAAGTTGCCGCCGACGTTGTAGTGCGGGCGGATCGGGAAGACCATCGTGTACTCGCGCGCGGCGGGGCCGCCCTGCATGCTCGGGCGGACGAGGTGCTCGACCACGCCGACGACGCGGATCGGCGCATCGCCCCAGCTGTAGAAGGTCTTGCCCACCGCGTCCTCGCCCGGGAACAGCTGCTCGGCCATCTTCCGCGTGATGATCGTCGCGGGGACGTTGTTCGCCGCCCCGCTGTCGACGGCGGCGAACTCGAGGTACTCGTCGGGCAGGAAGTCGCGCCCGGCGACCAGCCTCAGGCCGAGGGTTTCGACGAACTGGTCCTCCGCCATGTAGACGGTGGCGTTGAGCGTCGATCGCGGCTGTTCCTGCGTGAGCCTCACGCCGCTGTTCCAGGACGAGTTCACGAACGGCACCTGGTTCAGCACGGTGGCGGCGGTGACGCCCGGCAGGCCGCGCAGCGTGGCGAGGTCGGACTTGGTCTGCGCCTCGGCGTTGTCGTCGCTGCCGATGCCGGTGAGCTGCACGCGGACCAGCTGGTCCTCGGCCAGGCCGCTGACTTCGCGCACCTGCGTGATCCGCTCGCCGATCATGAACAGCGCGTTGCAGATGATCGCGCAGGTCAGCGCGATCTCCAGCACGATCAACGACGCGGCAGTCTTGTGGCGTAGCAGCGTGGAAAGGATGGGTCGGAATTCCATGGTGGGTCTCCGGGGGGCTTCTCTTTGTCATTTCGACCGCAGGGAGAAATCTCGTCTCCGGTGCAGGGGAAAGGAAGATTTCTCCCTGCGGTCGAAATGACAGGTTTTTTTGGGGTTGTTCCCTCACTTGAGGGAACAACCTTCTTTTTTGCCCATCCCCTCGCTTGCGGGGGAGGTGGCAAAGGTCACTGGGATTTCAGCTGCAGCGCCGGCGTCACCTGCATCGCGCGCCATGCCGGCAGCAGGCCGGCGAACAGGCTCGCGACGACCGCCAGCGCGAACGTGGTCAGCAGCATGCCGAGGTTGAGGTGCGCGAGCTCGGCATAGCTCGACGGCTGCTGCCGCACCGCCCACAGGCCGAGCAGCGACAGCCCCAGGCCGAGGATGCCGCCGGCCAGGCCGATCGTGCCGGCCTCGACCAGGCACTGCTTGAAGATCTCCATGCGCGAGGCGCCCAGCGCGCGGCGCACGCCGATCTCGCTGCTGCGGCGCAGGAACTTCGCCAGCAGCAGGCCGACGGTGTTGAGCAGGCAGACCAGCAGGAAGCCGAAGCCCAGCCACAGCTGCATCACCACGTCGTTGGGCACCACGCGGTTGTAGTCCAGCCATTCCATCACGTTGCGCAGGCGCACGTTGGTGGGGCGCTCGTAGCGGCCCGACGCGCGCTGCTGCTCGGAGTAGTTGGTCAGGTAATTGCGGTAGCCGGCCGCCTTCTCCGGCGTATCCAGCTGCACCCAGTACTGGATCCACACGCAGGGCGCGCTGACGCCGGTGGAGTCGCCGCGGCTGTCGCCCCAGCAGCTCATGCTTCCGTTGCGGCCCATGTCGAGGTCGCGCGAGGTGGAGAACGGCAGGAACACATCTTCCAGCTCGCCGTAGCGGTCGCTGTTCATGTCGTAGAAGCGGGGCGTCGGGCGCCAGTCGTCGATCACGCCGATGACGGTGAAGTCGGCCTGGTCGAGCCGCACCTGCTTGCCGACGCTGTTGCCGCCGCCGAACAGGCGCTCGTTGAGCGATTTCGAGATCACCGCCACGCGCGCGTGCGCCTCGTCCTCCTTCGCGGCCCAGCCGTTGCCGAACAGGAACGGCACCTCGAACATCTGGAAGAAGTCGGCGCTGGTATAGCGGGCGTCGGAGGCGAACGGCGCCGTGCCCGCCTGGTCGGGCGTGACCGACAGCCCGCCGCCGGTCATCATCGCCTGGTGGTCGCCGCGCTTCTCGCGCAGCAGGGCCTCGGCGTCGAAGCGGGTGACCTGCTCGGACGGCTCCTGGTCGGCGACGTAGCCCTGCATGGTTTCGGGATCGAGCTGCACGTAGAACAGCTGCTTGCTCTTGCCCGGGATCGGGTCGCCCGAGAGCACGGTGAACACCGTCAGCGTGGTCATGCAGGCGCCGATGCCGAGCGCGATCGCCAGCACCATCAGCGCGGTGAGCACCCTGTTGCGCCTGAAGCTGCGCAGGGCGAGGTTGAGGTAGTAGGAGAACATGCGAAGGCTCCGTCAGGCGGTGCGGGTGGCGAGGGCGGGCGGGATCGACATGGCCTTGCGCGCCGGGCCGAGGACGGCCAGCTGGCCGAGCAGCCACAGCGTCAGTGCGCCCCACGGCAGGTAGGACAGGGGCAGGCGCGACAGTTCGAAGAAGTGCATCAGCAGCAGGTTGCCACCGTAGGCCAGCAGCATGCCCAGCGCGATGCCGAAGCCGGCCAGCAGGAAGTTCTCGGTCTGGAAGTAGCGCAGGATGTCGCCGCGGGTGGCGCCCAGTGCGCGGCGGATGCCGATCTGCTTGGTGCGCTGCTGCACCCAGAAGCTGGCGAGGCCGACGATGCCCAGTGCGGTGACCAGCAGCATAGTCGCGACCACGGCCACCAGCAGCCAGGCCATCGCGCGGTCGGCGCGGAAATAGCGATCGCGCAGATCCTGCAGCGTCCGGCTGTAGTCCAGGTCGAGGACGGACTCGGGGACCGCGGCGGCGACCGCCCGCCGCGCGGCGTCGGCGATGCGCGACAGGTCGGCCGGATCGGCGCGCACGGCGTAGACGCCGGACTGGGACTCGTCGCTGAGCGGGACGATCACCGACCATTCCTTGCTGGCAATGCCGTTCTCGTTCCTGCCCGGATTGGGGCGGGAGAAGTGCGCGAGCACGCCGGCGACGCGGAAATGCAGGTCGGCCATCCAGAATTCCCTGCCCAGCGGGTCCTCGCCGGGCCAGAGGTGCTCGGCGAGCGCGCGCGTGACCCAGACCTGGGAGGAGGCGGGCAGGAAGTTGTCCGTCGGCTGGAAGTCGTCCGCGGTGAACGCGCGGCCGCGCTCGGGTCGCAGCCCGAGCGCCTCGATCGCGCCAGGCCCGAACGTGTAGAAGTGCGGCACGCCGCCGAAATGCTTGCCCTCGCGATCCAAGGTGACACCGGCGTCGCCGGCGCGGATGCCGAACGGCATGGCGTTTACCGGGCCGGCCGCCTTCACGCCGGGAACGGCGCGCAGCGCGGCCGCGACGCGGCCGTTGACGTCGGCGTGGCGACAGCCGTCGCAGCCGCGCAGCGCGACGAAGGCGAGCGACGTTTCCGGCACGCCGCTGTCGGTGCGGATCAGCGCCAGGCGCCCGGTGATCAGGAAGAAGGCGTTGCACAGCACCGCGCAGGCCAGCGCGATCTCCAGCACGATCAGGGTCATCGCGACGCGGTGACGGCTGAGGGCGGAAAGGATGGGCTTGATGTCCATGGCGTTCCCTCTCAGAGCGTCTTGAGCTGCATCGCCGGCGCGATCCGGCTGGCGCGCGATGCCGGGAACACGCCAGCGAGCAGGCTGGCGAATACGGCCATCGCGAACGTGGCCGCGAACATCGCCAGGTCCAGCCGGGCGAGGTCGGCGTATTCCACCGGCTGCGCGCGCACGGCCCACAGTCCCAGCAGGGTCAGCGCCCAGCCGAGGATGCCGCCGGCCAGTCCGACCAGCCCCGCTTCCACCAGGCATTGCTTGAAGATGTCCGAGCGGCTGGCACCCAGCGCGCGGCGCACGCCGATCTCGCCGCTGCGGCGCAGGAACTTGGCCAGCAGCAGGCCGACCGTGTTGAACAGGCAGATCAGCAGGAACGACAGCGCGATCCAGGTCTGCAGGCGCACGTCGCGCGGAACGACGTGGTTGTAGTCCAGCCACGCCATGAGGCCGAGCAGGCGCGCGTTCCCGGCGTGGCGGATGCGGCCCTGCTGCTGTTGCTGCAGCGCGTAGTTCCGGACGAACTCGCGGTAGTCGGCGACCTTGGCCGGCGTGTCCAACTGCACCCACAGCTGCAGCCAGATGCAGGTCGAGTTGCGCAGGCTGCCCGGCGTCTCCGGCAGGCCGCCCCAGCAGGTGAACTGGGCGAAGTGGCCGTCGTTGACCTCCAGCCCGGTGTCGAACGGCACGAACACGTCCTGCGGCTCGGCGTAGAAGCTCGCGGTGTCGCCCTGCGCGTAGTTGCCGCCGGCCAGCGTGTAGTACTGTGGCGTGGGGCGCCAGGGCGCGAGCACGCCGACGACGCGCAGCTCCGAGTCGCGGACCCGGACGGTCCGACCGACGCTGTTCCCGCCGCCGAACAGACGCTGGTTGAGGTCGGAGGAGATGACCGCCACACGCGCGCGCTGCTCGTCCTCCTGCGCGGACCAGTAGCCGCCGTACGCGAACGGGACGTCGAACATCGGGAAGAAGTCGGCGTGGACCGACAGCATCTGCAGCATCATCGAGGGCGCGCCGGGCTCCGGCTGCAGCTTGATTTCGCTGTTGACCACGAGCGTCTGCCGGTCGGCGCGCTGCGCGCGCCACAGGTCCATGGCCGAGGTGTAGTCGAGCATGTCCGGCGGGTTCGGCCGCATCTGCTCGCTGGGCATGGGATCGACCTGCGGGTAGAAGATGCGTTCGCTCTTGCCCGGCAGCGGGTCCCCTGACAGCACGCGCGCCACGGTCAGCGTGGTCATCGCCGCGCCGATGCCGATGGCGATGGACAGGATCATGAGCAGGCTCAGCGCCGGGTTGCGGCGCAGGCTGCGGACGGCCAGTTTCAGGTAGTAGGCGAACATTCCTGGTTCCGTGGGGCGGGTTTCGGCCTGGCGTCTCGAACGCGGGCAAACGTGCGCTGGTGCGGCGGAAGCGTGCGGCGGGCCTCTGGCTCGCAACAGCGCGCCGGCGCGAGCCCTGCGCGACGATCAGGCGAGGGCGTCGGACACGGTCGGCTCCGGCGAGGCGATCGCGCCGCGCTGCACGTCCGTGGCCATGCCGTCGACGATGTGCACGTTGCGCTGCGCGCGTGCGGCGAGCTCGGGATCGTGGGTCACCATCACGATCGTCGTGCCGCGGCCGTTGATGTCCTCCAGCAGCTCCATCACGCTGCGCGCCATCTGCGAGTCGAGGTTGCCGGTGGGTTCGTCGGCGAGCAGCAGGCGCGGAGAGCCAGCGAGCGCGCGCGCGATGGCGGCGCGCTGCTGCTGGCCGCCGGAGAGTTCGGCCGGGAAATGCTTCATGCGCGAGCCCAGGCCCACCTGCGACAGCGCCTGCTCGATCCGCATCTTGCGTTCGTTGCCCGGCATGCCGCGGTAGCGCAGCGGCACGTCGCAGTTGTCGAACAGGTTGAGGTCGGGGATCAGGTTGAAGCTCTGGAAGATGAAGCCGATCTTCTCGTTGCGCAGGCGCGAGCGCGCGTTGTCGCTGAGCCCCTTCACGTCGACGCCGTCGAGGTGGTACTCGCCGCCGGTGAAGGTTTCCAGCAGGCCGGCGATGTTGAGGAAGGTGGTCTTGCCCGAGCCCGACGGGCCGGTGACGGCGACGAATTCTCCGTCGCCGACGTGCAGGTCCAGCGAGCGCAGCGCGTGGGTTTCGACGAGTTCGGTGCGGTAGACCTTGGTGACCTGGCGCATGTCGAGCATGGTGGGTTCCTTCGGAGCGTTGCGGGGTCGGGGGGAAATGCCATCCCGGTCCCGGCGGCGGGGCCGCGGCGGTCTTGCCCGGAGAGAGTCGGGCAGGACCCGGCGGGACGGGGATGGAAAAGCGGATCGGCGATCAGCGCACGCCGAAGTGCAGCGGCAGGACCGAGCGGGCGGCGTAGCCGGTCCCGGCGTGCCTGCGGCGGCGTTCGCCATTGGCGGCGGCCGGGCCGGCGCCATGGCGCGCGGCGTCGAAGGCGAACAGCTCGTGCAGGCGCAGCGGCACGGCGTCGGCCAGCTGCTGCGCGGTCCAGTGCAGGCGGGAGGGGAAGGGGGCGAAGGCGTTCATGTCATTGTCCCGAGATGCGGACGCGGTCCGCGTTGGCGAATTGGTCGGTGCCGGAGATGACGATGCGCTCGCCTTCCTGCAGGCCCGACACGATTTCCACGGCGTTGAGGCTGCTGGCCCCGGTCTGGATCGGACGGCGCGCCGCGCTGCTGCCGGCGACGACGTAGGCGACGCGGCCGCCGTCCTGTTCCAGGAACGGGCCGCGCTCGACCATCAGCACGTTCTCGCGCGTGTCGAGCACGATGCGCGCGGACAGGCGCTGGTTCTGGCGCAGGCCCGGCGGCTGCTGGCCGTCGTCGAAGCGCAGCCGCGCGGTGACCTCGCCGTTGACGACTTCCGGCGACACCGCCGAGACCTTGGCGGCGTAGCGGTTGCCGCCGCTGGTGATCTGGCCGGGCACGCCGATGGCGAGGTCGCGGGCGAAGCTTTCCGGCACCCGGATCTCGACCTCGAACACGCTCAGGTCGACCACGCTCAGGATTGGCGCGTTGATCGCGACGTTGGTGCCCTGCGCGATCTGCACTTGGCCGACCTGGCCGTCGAACGGCGCGCGCAGCGTCAGCGCATCGACCTGGCGCCGCAGCTCGGCCACCACCGACTCCTGGCGGTCGGCGAGCAAGCGCTTGTTGCGCGCGTCGATGCCGGCGCCCTGGCCCTGCAGCGCGAAGTCCTTGCGCGCCGCGGCGAGGCCGATGTCGGCCTTCTTGAGGCCGTCGAGCGCGCGGTCGTACTCGTTCTTCGAGACCGCGCCGCCCTCGTGGGCGCGCTGGTAGCGCTCGACGTCGCGCTGCGCGGCGGTGTGTTCGATCTGCGCCTGGTCGAGCAGCTTCTGCGCGTCCGAGCGCGTGAGCTGCGCGTCGAGCATCGCGCGGTTGGCCTCGCCTTGCAGGCTGGCCAGCGTCGACTCCTCCTGCACCAGCTTGCTGCGCAGTTCCGGGCTGTCGATCACCGCCAGCTCCTGGCCCCGCTCCACCACGTCACCGGCCACCACCTTCAGCGCCACCGTGCCGCCGGCGATCGCGTACAGCGTCGGGCTGTTGGCGGTGATGACGCGGCCGTCGGCCGAGAGGTCGCGGACCAGGTCGCCACGGGTGACCTGTGCGATGCGCACGCGGGAGGCGTCGAACGAGCTGGAACCGGAAGCCCAGCCCGCAACCACCCAGGCCGCCAGCGCGAGCACCACCAGCGCCGCGCCGCCGCCGAGCAGCCAGGCCTTCGGCAGCCGGCGCAGCCCGGAAGGCCGTGCCAGTACCTGGTCCTGGGCGGAGGTGTCGCGGATGCGGGTGTTGAGGTCCATGGACAGCTACTTGGGATGACGAAGGGCTCGCAAGGGTTGCACGCAATCTGCGTGCCAACACCCAAATGTTTGATCCAAAAGGAAAAGATCCTGCCTCCAGGTGTCCGGCCGGACACTCCGGCTGTCCGGCCGGACAGTGCTTTCCCGTACACTTGGCGGACATTCGAGAAGCAGGAAAACCGGGGTCGGAGTCGACTTTTCCAGGGAAAGCCGACTCCGACCCCGGTTTTCGACCCGGTTTCCGGACACGAAGGGAGTAGCGAATACATGTGCGGCATCGTCGGCGCGATCGCGGATCGCGATGTGGTCCCGGTCCTGATCGATGGGCTGAAGCGGCTGGAATACCGGGGTTACGACTCGGCGGGCATCGCCCTGGTCGCCGACGGCGACGTGCGCCGCGTGCGCCGCACCGGGCGCGTGGCGGAGATGGAAGCCGCCGCGCAGGGCGAAGGCGTGCAGGCCTCGCTCGGCATCGGCCACACCCGCTGGGCCACGCACGGCGGCGTCACCGAGGCCAACGCGCACCCGCACATCAGCCACGGCGTGGCGCTGGTGCACAACGGCATCATCGAGAACCACGAGCAGCAGCGCGAGCGGCTGCAGCAGCTCGGCTACGAGTTCGAATCGCAGACCGACACCGAGGTCATCGCCCACCTGATCCACCACTACCTCAAGCAGGGCGACGACTTGCTTGGCGCCCTGCAGCGCGCGGTCAAGGAACTGCACGGCGCCTATGCGCTGGCGGTGATCAGCCGCAAGGAGCCCGACCGCATGGTGGTGGCGCGCATGGGCTGCCCGCTGCTGGTGGGCCTGGGCGAAGGCGAGAACTTCGTCGCCTCCGACGTGTCCGCCATCGTCCAGTCCACGCGCCGGGTGATCTTCCTCGAGGAAGGCGACACCGCCGAAATTACCCGTGACGGCGTGCGCGTGTTCGACGCGGACAACGCCGAGGTCGGGCGCGACGAGCACCTGTCGGACGTGTCGCTGGCCTCGCTGGAACTAGGCCCCTACCGCCACTTCATGCAGAAGGAGATCCACGAGCAGCCGCGGGCGATCGGCGACACGCTCGAGGCGATCATCGACGCCAACGCCTTCGAACCTGCGCTGTTCGGCAAGGACGCCGGCGAGGTGCTGCGCGAAGTCGACGGCGTGCAGATACTGGCCTGCGGCACCAGCTTCTACGCAGGCTCGGTGGCGCGCTACTGGATCGAGGCGATCAGCGGCCTGCCGTGCAGCGTCGAGATCGCCAGCGAGTACCGCTACCGCAAGGCCGTGGCGAACCCGAACCACCTGATCGTCACCATCTCGCAGTCGGGCGAAACGCTCGACACGATGGAGGCGCTGAAGTACGCCAAATCGCTCGGCCACGACAAGACCCTGTCGATCTGCAACGTGCCCGAGAGCGCGATCCCGCGCGCCAGCCGCCTCGTGTTCTACACCCGCGCCGGCGCCGAGATCGGCGTCGCCTCGACCAAGGCCTTCACCACCCAGCTGGTGGGCCTGTTCGCGCTGGCCGCGACGCTGGCCAAGCTGCACGGCCGGCTCGATGCGGAGCAGGAGGCCGGATACATCGAGGCGCTGCGCCACCTGCCCGGCAGCGTGCAGCACGCGCTGAACCTCGAGCCGCAGATCGCCTCATGGGCCGAGAGCTTCGCGCCGAAGCAGCACGCGCTGTTCCTCGGCCGCGGCGTGCACTACCCGATCGCGCTCGAAGGCGCGCTCAAGCTCAAGGAAATCTCCTACATCCACGCCGAGGCCTACCCTGCGGGCGAACTCAAGCACGGCCCGCTGGCGCTGGTCGACGCGGCGATGCCGGTGGTGGTGATCGCGCCCAACGACAACCTCCTGGAGAAGGTGAAGTCGAACATGCAGGAAGTCCGCGCCCGCGGCGGCGAACTGTTCGTGTTCACCGACCAGGACAGCCACTTCGCCGAATCCGAGGGCGTGCACGTGATCCGCACCCCGCGCCACGTCGGCGTGCTCAGCCCGATCGTGCACACCATCCCGGTGCAGCTGCTGGCCTACCATGCCGCGCTGTCGCGCGGCACGGACGTGGACAAGCCGCGCAACCTCGCCAAGGCGGTGACGGTGGAGTAGCGGGGCAAGAAACGACGTCAGGTCTCCACCCGCCTGCGCAGGACGCCCGAGACAGCCAGTATCACGATCGAGGTCACGATCGCGCCGAGAATCGCGTAGAGGGTCTTGAAGACGCGCCAACCACGGGCGTGATCGCCGCCAGAGATGCCGCATCTGTTTTCCTGCTTGAGGTCGAGGATGGGGATCATCACGTCAAGCGCGTACAGGAACGGGTCGGCCTGGTCGCCGCAGCGGATTTCGACCTGAGGCCCGTTCGCATCCCGTGTCGCCCGCACCGCCAGGTTTGGCTGTGGATAGGGGGCGATCAGCTCCACGGAATGGATCGGCAGTGTCTCCAGGACGGGCAGGGCATCCAGCACGAGTACCGGCCTGTCGATTGATGGGGTGATCCACGACAGCGCGGGCGCGCTGTCGAGAAGCCTGGCGGTCTTGCCGTGGTTGGCGACGTCGAAGGCCAACGCGCCGATTGTCCAGAACAGGCCGAAGGTGACCAGTCCCCTGCCCATGAACAGTCCGTGCTTGAAGCCTTTCTCAAGAAACAGCTGCCAAGGTTCCGCCCACCACTTGTGGACCAGCTGGCGTTCAAAGGACAGCTTCGTCAGCACCACCCGACGCGCGTCGCCGAACATGCCGTGGTTACGGAGAACGCGCGCCAACTGCTCGTAGGGCTGAGGCTTGTACTCCTCAGTCAATGGGTGCCGTTCGTCAGCATACTGAAGGCGCAAGAGCTGGTGGTGAGGCATGACCGATGCGGTGAATCTGGGGAGTGGGAACATCCACTTCCATGCTCTGGAGACAGCGGCGGCGATCGATGACCTCACGTCGCCGAGTAGAAGACGGATCATGCTTGCCCGAACCGTCGCAAGGCTCAGGTTCCGAAGCAGGTGGATGAGCCGTCGACATAGGGCGAGCATGGACGTCGTCGCCCGATTGACCCACTTTGCTGCCATGGCTTCAAATTTCCGTATGCGCTCGCGGAGGATGCGGCGCAGTTCGGGCAGCAGGCGAAGCTGCTGGTCGGGAGTGGATCCGTCGTCCTTCACAGTGCTGAAGGAGTCGAAATCCCTGGCAGCAAACGTGAGGCGGCCCGCTATCCTGTCGTACTCGAATCCGTCCAGGTCGAGCTGCACGCCCTTGCCAAACGTCTGCTCCCCGTCGTAACAGAACGCGCTTGCTTTCAAGCCGTTCAGCTGGAGCTTGAGTCGCCCCGGTTCGAATCGGCTTGATTCCGGGCCGGTGACGAACCCATCGTCGATCTGCTTCCGGATCCGCGCAAGAGAATCACGCACGCCGCGGGCCATCCATCCTGGAAGCGGGCCGCCATCCTTCGGCGAAAACCAGTCGCCGTCTTCCAGGGAATGGTTCAGCACACGGAAGGGAGGCTCGAAGGATATGCGGCCGTTGGCTCTTGCCGACGCGGCGTGTTCATCATTCAGCATGCTGATCGTACCGTCCGGCTTCACCAGGAAACGAGCCGTAAAAATGGCCTTGTCGTAGTGGACCGTTGCCTCGATTATCCATCCGCCCGCCGTGTCTTCTCCGAGCGATCTGGCGGGCAGCGCCGTGATACCTGTGGATGGGTCAAGTCGCGTGCAAGACTCGTTGTTCTCGATCAACCGGAAGGAGCCGCTGTCGCCCCAGACGAAGAAGCAGAAGAATCTCGTGTACTCGATCGCCATCTCGGGCGAATCCAGCTTCAATCCAACCAGCTCGTTGGTATGGTGGATGGGCGCGGATGTCCCATCCAGAAGAGTGAAATCGCCACTCTCCGGATTCAGCAGCCAGGAAACGATCGCGGTACGGGATCCTTCAAGACTCACGAGAGCCTCGACGATCTTCCGGTCGCGGTAGAATGAAGGCGAGGAAATCCGAAGGATCCCTTCGCCGGCCTCGTTCGCGGTAGTGGGGGCCAGTCGGCGGGGAATGTGGTTCGCCTCCAGGCGCTCGATGATCAGGTCGTGCCCCACCAGGACATTGCTGGCGTCGAGGAACTGTTGCGCGTGCACGTACTGCTGGAAGCTGAGGTTTCTGAAGGTCAATCTGCCCTCGTACTTGCCTCCAGCCAGCCGAATGGGCGTCACCTGGATGCTCCGGACGTTTCCGTTCAGCGTCACCGGCCCATGAAAGATTGCGCAACTCGCATCGAGTGCAGAGATCCCGTGTGCATTGATGTCCGTGCGGCCATGGACTCGTGCATGTGCCAGAAAGATGCTGCCTTTGAATCCGGAGATGTCGACATCGTTGCCGATCTTGACGCCCCAGGCATCCAATCCGTAGGCATTCTTGTCGGGGGGTTCCATTTCCGAAGGCTTCTGGGAAAGGAAGCGACCCTTGACCTCCGCGGCCTGCATGCGCATCGACGTCTTGATGCGGTCGAGCACCAGGTCGCCGCCAACCTTCGCGCCGATCATCTCCACTCCGTATCCGGTCCGCGGGTGACGAGATGGAGATTCCACGATTCCCGTTAGCCAGGTGTTGCCGCGGATGCTGCACGAGGAGGCATCGAGGCCAGGTGGATCCGACGAGTCATTCGCACGGAGTTGTCCGGACGCCACCGGTAGGTTCCGAACGTAGAGTTCGCCGATATCCGCGCTACAAAGCGATACTGTTCGCAGGAAATACTTCGTGGGGTGCAGGGCAATCCAGGCCTCGTGCAGATCCAGCTTCTCGGAAAACCGGAGGCTGACGGGGCCTGAGCAACGCAGGAAGTCTGCGTGGAACGCGATCTTCCCCGGTTCGGCGACGCAGTCGCCCTCCAGAAGGACTGCTCCGCTGATCGATGCCCTGCGAAGGTTGACTCCTCCGGCGGCGAAAAATCCAGGACCCAGCAGGACATCGCCTTCCACTCGTGCACCGACGAGATACAGAGCGAGTCCGGACACATCCGGATCGTCGTCGAGCTTGTGGCCTTCCGGAATCCAGAGGCGGGTGCCCTTGGCGAGGATCGGTCCCGCGACGTGGATCCCACGGGCGAAGATCTGGCAGGGCCGGCGCTCGTCCGCCGGCGTTATCGCAACAAGCTCCAGTTCGTTCGACAGCTTGGCATGTTCCAGGTTGATCCGGCCGACTCGGCAGCTTCGAAGCGAAAGTCTCGACAGGTGCGCGTAATCAGCCCTGATGCACCAGCCGAGCGGGTCTTCCCGGTTGCCGACAAGGCGACATCTGGACAGCAGCAAAGGGGGCATCGCAGCCTCGCCAGTTCCGCAGCTGTCCCGCAGGTTGAGCGTGCCAATGATCGTCACGCCCCGGAGGCGAACCGCCAGAGGGGCCTGGCGGATGCCCCGGTGCATGGCGTTGCCCATCAAAAGATCCCGCAGCAACTGCGCCTGTACGACAGGTGCGATGTCGTCCGTCTCTGGTGGATCAATCCGGTGGGAGTGGTTCAGGCCAGGCTGACGGTCGTCATGGCTGGTTGCGGCATCGCCCGTCGATGGAGGAGGGGGGCCATACCACTCGCCGCGCACCATCGCCTCGATGATGTCTTCTTCAATCGTGCCCATGGATACGATCCTCCGGCCGTGTGTTTCCGACGAGCAGCTCCGTCAGCAGCGTATCCCCTTCTGGTGAGGGCCAGATCGGCGGGGATCCGTAGGTCCGCTGCGGCCGCGCATACAGCCGCTGCGGCACGCTGCGCGCCGGCAGGATCGGCCGGCTGCTGTCGTGCAGCGGGTTGGGGTCGAACTGTCCGGCGAACGACGGGTCGGCGAGGTAGCTGGGCACGCGCGCGACCACAGCCTGGTCGCCGGCGATCTGCAGCACCATCTCGTCGCGCTGCAGGTCGAGCACGCCCAGGCCGTCGGAGAAGCCGGTGAGCACGGACATGTCGCGGGCGGCGATCTGGTTCAGCGCGCCGAAGCACTGCAGCACGCTGCAGTTGTTGACCATGGTCTGCCAGTCGCGCGGGTACAGCAGCTGCAGTTGGCTCACGTCCTGCCAGAAGCTCCAGGTCTGCACGCCGTAGCCGCGCAGCAGGGTGATGGCCTGGCGCAGCTGCGGCAGTTCGCCCAGTTGCGCCGCCTCGTCGAGGATCAGCAGCGTCGGCTGCTCCGGGCGCGCGCGCCTGCGGGTGATGCACGACATCAGCGTGCCGATCCACAGGCGCAGCAGGCGGCCGTGCGATTCGAGCATGTGCGGCGGCAGCACGAGGAAGATCGAGAGCGGCGCGCCGGTGGTGACCTCGTCCAGGTCGAACGACGTGCGTGCGATGCTGGCCTGGACGCGGTCGCCGCGCAGGAAGCTGAGCATTTCCTGGGCGAAGGAGACGATCCCGCCAATGGTTTCGCTGGCGCCGATCTCCAGCATGCGCGCGATGCGCCGCGTTTCCGGATGGTTCGACCGCAGGAGTTCGCTCGCGACTTCGGCCGGGTTCGCCGCGGCGCGATTGACCAGGTCGCCGGCATCGAGGAGGCTGGCGTCGCCGCCCGGATCCTCGCTCAGCACGTGCAGGATCGCGCCGACGACCAGGTGCGTCGCGCGGCTGATCCAGAAGGTGTCACGCGGGTCGCGGGCGACGTGGCAGAGCGTCCCGGCGATGACGGCCACTTCGTCCACGGCGCCGGCGTCGTGGATGTCGATCAGGTCCAGCGGGTTGAGCGTGTCGCTGGGCAGGTCGGTGACGCCCATCGGGTCGATGACCACGATGCGATGGCCCATCTCCCTGCGCCTGCGCGCGGTGACGGCGGCGTTCTCGCCCTTGGGATCGATCACGATCACCGGCCCCTCGTGGCGCAGCAGCGCCGGGATCACGCAGCCGGTGCCCTTGCCGGCGCCGGTCGGCGCGATCGTCATCAGGTGGCCTTCGCCGCTGAGCACGATCGGGTCGAGGTAGCCGGTCGCCACCGTCTTGAGCGAGTGCCCGAACGAGAAGCCGAACGGCTGTCGCTGCCGCTGCGCTTCCAGCGACCATCCCACCAGCAGGCCGCTGTCGGACACTGCGTCGGGAAGTCTCAGGTGCGACGAGGTCACGAACGGCATGCGTCAGGACTCCGGGACGGCCGGGACGGCGGGACGCAGGTCGCGCAGCGGCGTATGGTGCCGGCGCGGCGGCAGCACGCCCTGCGCGAGCATCTCGTCGTCCTCCATCGAGACCATTCCCTGCGACACTCGGAAGCGGGCGCGGAACACGTCCTGGCCGTAGCTGACGATCGCGTCGGCAATGAGGTCGCTTCCGTCCGCGCGCATGGCCAGCGGCCCGACGTGCTGGAGCCATGCGCGGTCGCCGGTCGCGCCGGCGAGCACGGGGTGGTCGGCATCCTCGACGATCGTGAACGGACCGTCGGCTCCCCACACGGCGCCGCAGAAGAAGCGCAGGTATTGCGGGCCGACGACGTCGCTATCGAGCGGCGCCAGCGCGGGCGCGAGCGGAGGCTTGTCCGCGGCAGGCCTCAACTCGCCCGCGTTGAGCATGTGGATGTTCGGGGACGTGCCGTCCACCAGCCACATCGCGCCCGGGCCGTACATGATATTGATCGTGCCGATCTCGCCGTGGCCCGTGGCCAGGTCGGCCTCGGTCAGGACCCAGCCCGGATAGCACGCCAGCGGCAGGTAGCGCACCGGTCCGCGGATCGTGTCCGCGATCGGCTGGGGGCCGCTCGCGCCCCCGACGCCCGCCTCGGGCAGGCGCTGCTGGAACGACGTCGACTGCGCGGCCGACATCCGTTTCCAGTGCCCGGCCATCATCGGGATGTGCGACATCCGCCGATCCGCCCCCTGAGTCCCCGGGCGCGAGACTATCGGCGTCGGGTGGTCGGGTCCAGACACGGAATTCGGTGTCGGAACCGGACTCGCCGCAGGTCCGCCGACTTCGGCGACCGGCGAAACAGGCCATGCGATCGATCTGACGATTCCACGGATCCGGCCTGCACATTGCAGGAGCGCCTCGAGGCGCGACCGTCCGCGCAGCGGCGTTGAACGCCGGGTCGCGGCTGAAGCCGCTCCTACGGGAGAACTCCCTCTCCTGATTGCGGGGGAAGGAGCGGACAGTTGCTCCTTCAACCTGCGGCCCGGCCAACGACGCGCTCCGCTTCGCGGCGGTCAGCCGCCGCAGCCGCCGCAGCAGGTCGATGGTTCTCGTTCGATGCTTGCGGCGTCGACCGGATGGCCGATGCCCGACAGGCTGGCGGCGATGTCGTGTTCGTCCAGGCTGGTCGAGATGCGCAGCGTGCCGTTGAGCGCGTCGAGGTCGGCGAGTGCGGCCGGATCCAGTGCCTGCAGCTGCCGTTCCAGCGCCGCGATGTCGATGCGGCCGGTGTCGAGCGGGATGTTGAATTGCATCGTCGTGCTCCCGGAAGGATGGATATCGGCCCCGTGTGGGCATCGCCTGCGATGCACTGCGGCAATGCCGATGGCGCCTCCAGCATGGCGCCGCAGGCGCGTTTCCGCCTTGACCTGGGTCAGGGGAATGACCGGTTGCGCGCCGCGCCTGACGCAGGTCAAGCCGGCGCACGATCAGGACATTTTGTCCCTTCCGCCGCGTGCGCGACGGCGCTGCAATGGCGCCGTGAACGGAGGAGACGACATGAAAAGCAGGGCGTTGCATGCGGCAGTGGCGTTGGCGCTGTCGCAGATGTTGGCCGGCGGTGCGCTCGCCGGGGAGCAGGAGCCCGCGCCGCACGCCGAGCGCGTGGTCAATCTCGATACGCTGGTGGTGACCGGCGTGGCGCCGGTGGCGTCGCTGACCTGGGTGACCGACCCGCGCCTGCCGCGGCAGCCGGTGCCGGCCAGCGATGGCGCCGACTATCTCAAGACGGTGCCCGGCTTCGCCACGCTGCGCAGCGGCGGCAGCAATGGCGATCCGGTGCTGCGCGGCCAGTTCGGTTCGCGCCTGAACCTGCTGGCGGGCGATGGCGCGCTGATGGGCGCGTGCCCGTCGCGCATGGACAACGCGATGTCGTACGTGTCGCCGGAAACCTACGACCGGCTGACCGTCGTCAAGGGGCCGCAGACGGTGCTCTGGGGCGGCGGCGCTTCGGCGGGCACGGTGCGCTTCGAGCGCGAGATCCCGTACTTCGACCAGCCCGGCCTGCGGCTCGACGCCAGCCTGCTGGCCGGCAGCCACGGCCGCAACGACCAGGTGCTCAACGCCGCGGCCGGCAATCCACGCGCCTATGCGCGACTGACCGCCAATCGTTCCGAAGCCGACGACTACCGCGACGGCGGCGGCGCGCGCGTGCCGTCGGCCTGGGAGAAGTGGAACGCCGACATCGCCTTCGGCTGGACGCCCGATCCCGACACGGTGCTCGAAGCCAGCCTCGGCGGCGGCGACGGCGAGGCGCGCTACGCCGGACGCGGCATGGACGGCGCGCAGTTCGAGCGCACCAGCTACGGGCTGCGCTTCGAGAAGAAGGCCATCGGCGGCGTGCTGGACGGGGTTGCGGCCAACGTCTACTACAACGACGTCGACCACGTGATGGACAACTACACCCTGCGCGATCCCGATCCCGCCAGCATGATGCCGATGCCGATGGCCAGCAACGTCGCGCATCGCACGACGGGCGGACGCGTGGCGCTGGAATGGCGCGGCGAGGGCTGGGACCTGACCACCGGCGTCGACGCGCGCCGCAGCCGCCATGCGCAGCGCAGCGCGATGGGGCGCGGGCAGTACCTCGCGCATTCGTGGAGCGTCGACGCGCGCTTCCGCCAGGTTGGTGCTTTCGCCGAACTGCACTGGCATCTTTCCGAGCGTCGGCACCTGATCGGTGGCCTGCGCATCGACCGCGCCGAGGCCGAGGACCTGCGCCGGACGAGCGGTGGGATGATGCCGATGCCGAATCCGACCTTCGGCCAGGTGCGCGGCGAGACGCTGCCGTCGGCCTTCGTGCGCTTCGAGCAGGATGCGGCCGGCAAGCCTCTGCGCTGGTATGCGGGCATCGGCCACACGCAGCGCATGCCCGACTACTGGGAGCTGTTCTCGCCGAACCGCGGGCCGGACGATGCCGACAATGCATTCGCCGGCCTGCGCCCGGAGCGCACCACGCAACTGGACGTCGGCCTGCGTTACGCGGGCAAGCGGGTGGATGCGTGGGTGTCGGCCTATGCCGGACGCATGCAGGACTACATCGCGTTCGACTACATGGACGGGATGATGGGCGCGACCACCCGCGCGCGCAACGCCGACGCGAACATCCGCGGCGGCGAGGCCGGGGTCGAATGGCGCGTGGCCGAGCACTGGAAGCTGGGCGGCACGCTCGCATACTCGTGGGGCGAACTGATGGAGGCCGGGCAGGCGCTGCCGCAGATGCCGCCGCTGGAATCGCGATTGAGCGCCAGCTACGACAACAAGCGCTGGTCCGTGGGCGCGCTGCTGCGGCTGGTGGCGTCGCAGGATCGCGTGAGCCCGTCGCTGGGCAACGTCGTCGACCGCGACCTCGGGCCGAGCGGCGGCTTCGCGGCGTTCTCGCTCAATGCCGGTTACCGCTTCGGCGACCATCTGCGCCTGGCCGCGGGCATCGACAACCTGTTCGACCGCGACTACGCCGAACACCTCAACCTCGCCGGCAACAGCGCCTTCGGCTATCCCGCCGACCCGGTGCGCATCCACGAACCGGGGCGCACCGCGTGGATCAAGCTCAACGTGTCGTTCTGACGCGCACGAACCTTGCCGTGATCCCCAAATCGACCGTCATCTTGTAGAAAGCCGACCGTCATCCCGGCGAACGCCGGGATCCATTTTGATCTTGATGTTCGTTTTGCGCGGGAAGAGCGAAGACCAACCGCAAAATGGATCCCGGCCCTCGCCGGGATGACGTCTTCGAGGGGGCTGGCGGGATTGACGGGTGGGGATTCCTGTTGCGCCATGTGGGTCGCGCCTGAAGGCGCTCCTACAGGGGTTGGCTCAGTCGAAGTTGCGGGCGAGGTGGCGGGGCAGGGCGAGTTCCTGCCAGCCCTGCGCCTGCACGTGGTGCAGCACGGCGACCGCGTCGTCGCAGGCGCGGCGCACGGCCTCATGCAGCGAGGCGCCGTTGGCCATGCGTCCGCCCACGAGCGCGGCGAACAGGTCGCCGACGCCCTTCACCAGATGCGGCACCAGCGCGTGCTCGAACGTCTCGCGTCCGTCGGCCGAGACCGCGACCACCTGCAGCTTTCCCGGCGGACACGTCTCCGGCGCCGCACTGGTCACCACCACCCAGCGCGTGGTGTCGCCCAGCAGTCCTGCGGCCGCTTCCGCGCAGTCGTCGAGCGTGCGCAGCGCACGGCCGCACAGCTGCTCGAGCTCGAAATGGTTCGGCGTCAGCCCGTGCGCGCGCGGCAGCAGGTGGTCGCGCCACACCGGCACCAGCGCAGGATCGGTGTAGGCGCCGGTGTCGTGGTCGCCGATCACCGGATCGATCTGCACGGTCAGCGCGGGATTGGCCGCGTGCATGCGGTCCAGCCAGCGCGCGAGCGCCAGCCCCTGCTGCGGCGAGCCGAGGTAGCCGACCAGCACGTGGCGCGCGCGGGTGGCCACCTCGCGCGCTTCCAGGTCGTCGAGCAGGCCTTCGAACCAGTCCTGCGGCAGTGCGCCGCCGTGCATCGTCGGATAGTGCGGCGTGTTGCCCAGCACCACGGTCGGCACCGGCGCCACCTGCAGCCCCAGCGCCTGCAGCACGGGCACCGCGATGGAGTTGCCGACGCCGCCGTAGGCGACCTGCGACTGCACCGAGACCACGTCGACCAGGCGCGTTCCCGCGGAGGGTGCGAACGCGGCTTCGTCGTTCATGGCGTCGGCTCGCCGGCGCTGCCCGCGAAACCGGGCCAATAGTCGCTGTCGGGCGTATTGCGCGTGCCGAAGATCGCGGTGCCCACGCGCACCGTGGTCGCGCCCTCGGCGATCGCGAGTTCGAAATCGCCCGACATGCCCATCGACAGTTCGTCCATCGCGATGCCGTCGGGCGCGGCTTGCCGCAGCCGGTCGCGCAGCCCGCGCAGGCGCTCGAAGCAGGGACGCACCAGCGCCTCGTCCTCCGAGAACAGCGCCAGCGTCATCAGTCCGCGCACGCGCAGCGAGGCGAACGCCGGCAGCTGCTTCACGAACGCCTCGACCTCATCGGGCGGCAGGCCGAACTTGCTGGCCTCGTTCGAGGTGTTGACCTGCACCAGCACGTCGAGCGCACGGCCGCGCGACTGCAGCTGCCTGTCGAGCGCCTCGGCCACGCGCAGGCTGTCGAGCGCCTGGAACTCGCCGGCGAAGCGCGCGGCATGCTTGGCCTTGTTGGTCTGCAGGTGGCCGATCAGCACCCAGCGCAGGTCGGGCAGGTCGGCCATCGCCTCGGACTTGGCCTGCGCCTCCTGCACCTTGTTCTCGCCCAGCTCGCGCAGGCCGATGGCGTAGGCCTGGCGCAGCCGTGCCTCGTCGACGGTCTTGCTGACCGGCAGCAGGCGTACTTCGGCCGGCTCGCGGCCGGCGGCCCGACAGGCGGCGTCGATGCGCGCGCGGATCGCATCGAGGTTGGCGCGCAGTTGCGCCGCGGCGTCGCAAGCGTCGTGAGCCATGGCGAGCGTCAGGTACCAGCCAGCCAGTCGCGCGGAACCAGGTAGTCGCGCAGCCGCGCCTCGGCGCTGCCCGGCTCCGGCGCGTAGCCGTATTCCCAGCGCACCAGCGGCGGCAGGCTCATCAGGATCGATTCGGCGCGACCGCCACTCTGCAGGCCGAAGTGGGTGCCGCGATCGTAGACCAGGTTGAACTCGACGTAGCGTCCGCGCCGGTACAGCTGGAATTCGCGCTCGCGCTCGCCGTAGGGCGTGTCCCTGCGACGTTCGACGATCGGCAGGTAGGCGTCGAGGAAGCCGTCGCCGACGGCGCGCAGGTAGGCGAACTCGTGGTCGAGGTCGCCGTGCAGGTCGTCGAAGAACAGGCCGCCGATGCCGCGCGTCTCGTTGCGGTGCTTGAGGAAGAAATACTCGTCGCACCAGCGCTTGTGCGCGTCGTAGCGCGCCTGCCCGCCGAAGGGTCCGCACAGCGCGCGCGCCGTGCGGTGCCAGTGCAGCACGTCCTCGTCGAAGGGATAGAACGGCGTCAGGTCGAAGCCGCCGCCGAACCACCAGGCCACGGTCTCGCCGCCCTGCTGCGCGCGGAAGTGGCGCACGTTGGCATGGGTGGTCGGCAGGTAGGGATTGCGCGGATGGAACACCAGCGACACGCCGACCGCGCGCCACGAGGCGCCGGCCAGCTCGGGCCGCGCGGCGGTGGCCGAAGGCGGCAGGGTGTCGCCGGAGACGTCGGAGAAGCCGATGCCCGCCTGCTCGAACACCGCGCCGTCGCGCAGCACGCGCGTGCGCCCGCCGCCGCGCAGGTACGTGCCCGCATCGGAGGGGTCGCGCTGCCAGGCGTCCTCGACGAAGCGCGCCTGGCCGTCCGCGGTTTCGATGGCGAGGCAGATGCGGTCCTGCAGGCCGGTGAGGTAGGCGCGGATGGCGTCGAAGGTGTCCATGGCGCCAATTCTATTGAATTCGTGAGGGCGCCCCGGGGGTGCGATCGCTTGCCCGGTGCCATCGGACGCCCGTTGATGTCCGAGGTCGCTTGCGGTGGGTGGGGCGACCGGGTTCGAGGGGTGCTGGGCCGGGGTGGTGCAGGGGGATGGCGCGGGCCGCCGCCCGGCATTCCGTTCCTGTCGTCGCAGTGTTGCAGCCACATCACTTCGGATTAACCGCCCTCTAACGCGGCCGCGGGCACCGTTGCCCCATCCGTGGGGAGAGGAGCGCGCAATGAGCCATCCGCTGGAAGCAATTCGCCAGGAACCTTTCCCGCTGCTCGACGACATCGTCGTGCTGACCGACGCTGCGATGAAGGCCGGCAAGCCGTCGAAGATCGTGCCGCGGCTGGTCGAGAACCTGCAGGGACTGCTGGGCAACATCGGCGAACTGCCGCCGTCGCTGCTGCAGGCGGGCGCCCATGAGTACGTGCGCCGGGAGTTGTATCGATCGTCGACGTTCGGCTATCGCGTGTTCGCGATCACCTGGGGCCCGGGCCAATCCAGCCCGATCCACGACCACGCCGACACCTGGGGTATCGAGGCGGTGCTGCGCGGCGAGCTGGAGGTCGTCGACTTCCGCAGCGTGCGCGAATACGAGGCGCTCAGCGAACTGGTGCCCAGCGGTCTGCACCGGCTGCTGCCCGGCAACGTGATCAGCCTGCTGCCGCCGCATGACCTGCACGCCTGCCGCAACGTCGGCACGCGGCAGGTGGCGGTGTCGCTGCACGTCTATGGCCGGCAGCTGGAGGAAGTGCGCCGCTATGCGCACATCGAAGGGCGGCTGTACCGGCAGGAGCGGCTGCGGCTCAAGAGCGTGTGAGCCGGGTTGCTCGCGCCGGGTCGCTGATCCAGGAGCGTTGGTGATTGATGCCGGGAATGCGCGGGCTTGTCATCCCGAACCCTTCGGCCGCGCTCGGGGCAGGCACCATGAGGGATCTGCTTTCATCGGCTTGCGGACAGGAGATCCCTCACTGCGTTCGGGATGACAGGTTTCAGGCTTCACGCCATCGGATCAGCCACGTGCGACGGAACCTTGCCTCCACGCGGCCAGCCGTGCATTCATGCGCTCCGCCAGCTCGCCGGCTTTCAGGCCATAGGTATCGGGTAGCGCGCCCTGGAAGCCGGACAGGCTGCGGTTGACCCGGCGCAGGCGGTCGCCGCCGCGGTAGCCGTCGACGAAATCGAAGCCGACCATGATGTTCGCGCCCACGCGGTAGGTGCCGATGCGTGCGATGTCGGCCCAGCGCACGCGCGAGCGGCGGAACAGCGAGACGATTTCAAAGCCGTCGTCGTCGAGCAGCAGCCGGCTTGCGCCCGGCAGCAGGTTGAGCACGGCGACCGCGCCGCTCAGGCCGAAGAGCGCGATGCAGCCCCACGCCATCAGCGGCTCCGTGTCGCGGACCACGAGGCCGACCCAGACGAAGGCCGCGGAGATCGCGACCATCGCCAGCCATTTCGCCGGCGACGGGCGCAGGACCTCGGTCGTGCCCGCCGACGCGTTCACTTCAGGGTGCGCTCGAACAGCTCGAGGATGCGGCGGTACTGGTCGTACCACGAATCCGCATGCTGGTAGGCGTGGCGCTCCAGCGGATAGCTCGCCATCTCCCACTTGTCCTTGCGCAGTTCGATCAGCTTCTGCGCCAGCACCACCGAGTCGCGGTAGAACACGTTGTCGTCGATCATGCCGTGCGCGATCAGCAGGTGGTCCTGGAGGCCGGCGGCGTATTCGATCGGCGACGACACGCGGTAGGCCTCGGGATCGATGTCGGGCGTGTTGAGGATGTTGCTGGTGTAGCCGTGGTTGTACTGGGTCCAGTCGGCGACCGGGCGCAGCGCGGCGCCGGCCTTGAACCTGCCGGGCTCGCGGAACAGCGCCATGAAGGTCATGAAGCCGCCGTAGCTGCCGCCGTAGATGCCGACGCGGTCGCGGTCGGCCTGCTTCGCGTCGACCAGCCAGTCGATGCCGTCGAGGTAGTCCTCGAGTTCGGGGTGGCCCATGTTGCGGTAGATCGCGGTGCGCCAGGCGCGGCCGTAGCCCTCGGAGGCGCGGTAGTCGAGGTCGAGCACGAGGTAGCCGCGCTGCACCAGCAGGTTGTGGAACATCTGCTCGCGGAAGTAGTTCGGATAGCGGTCGCTGACGTTCTGCAGGTAGCCGGCGCCGTGCACGAACAGCACCACCGGATACCTGCGGCCGGGTTCCAGCGTCTTCGGCCCGTAGTACTTGCCCCAGATCGTGCCGGCGCCGTGTTTCGACGGCACCTGCACGGTTTCGGGCTGCAGCCAGTCGAAGGCGCGGTATTCGGGCTTGCGCGTGTCGGTCAGCGTGCGCAAACCGCCGCCGTCGGCGCCGACCACCGCCAGCTGCGGCGGAACATAGCTCGACGAATGCCGCAGCAGCAGGCGCGTGCCGTCCGGCGAGACCACGAAGCCCTCGACGCCGCCGAGGTCGGTCAGCTCGCGCGTTTCGCCGCCGCCGGCCGGCACCGTGCACAGTTCGTAGTCGCCCGGGCGCGCGCGGTTGCAGGTGAAGTAGAAGCGCGTGCCGTCCGGCGACAGCGCCGGCTGCGACACTTCCCAGCGCCCGGACGTCAGCGCCTGCGCGCGGCCGCGCGCCGCGTCGACGGCGTACAGGTGCGACCAGCCGCTTTCCTCCGACAGCAGCCACAGCGTGCGCTGGTCGGCGAGCCAGCCGAAGTCGTTGTAGTCCCAGTTGACCCACGCCGCGTCCGTGAGGCGGTGGCGCGGCTGCAGCGTCGCCGCGGAAGGCTCGACGGTCGCCAGCCAGCGGTCCTTGTTGTCGACCGAGTGCAGCATCAGCGCGAGGTAGCGGCCGTCCGCGCTCCAGCGGACGCCGCGGTCGCCGCCGTCCTCCACGCGCACCGCGCGCTGGCCCTTCAGCGGTTCCTTGCCCGCGGCCTTGCGCAGCGCCGCCAGCGGGTCGTCACCGATGCCCGGCAGCGCGTCGGGCTTGAGTTCGCGACGCGAGCCGTCGCGCAGGTCGACCAGCCAGAACGCCTGCGCGCGCGGCGCGTTGCGGCCGACGCGCGTGCGCACGTCCTCGAATTCCTCGTAGCCCGATTCGGTGACGTACTTCGGCATCCTGCCGCCCTGGCCGCGCTCGTCCTGCTTGCGCTCGGTGGCCACGAACAGCCAGCGGCCGTCCGGCGACAGCGCGGTGGCGGCGATCTCGACGTCCTTGCCGAGGTACACCGGCGCCGGCGCGCGCGTCGGATCGGCGCGGCGCCACTGGGTTTCCTGCGCGCGCGCGGCCTCGCGGCGCGCGCGTTCGCTGCGCAGCGTGTCGACCAGGCGCAGCTGGTCCTCGCGCAGCAGGTCGGGCTTGGGCGGCGCCGAGGGATCGTCCTCCGCCCTGGGCATCGCCGCCTGCGTCGGCGTGCCGTCCTGCGCGGTCCAGCGGAACCAGTCCTGGCCGCTGCGCCAGACCAGGGCGCCGTCGCTGCCCCAGCGCGGCGCGGCCTCGGCGGCCTCGCTGCGGGTGAGCTGGGTGAGCGCGCCGCTGCGCAGGTCGCGCACGAACACGTCGCCGTTGCGGACGAAGGCCATGCGCGTGCGCTGCGGATCCAGGACCGGATCGATCGCGTCGATGCCCGCCAGCGACGGACCGTCGATCCGCTGCGCCTCGCCGCCGGCGATGCCCTGGACGTAGAGGTCGCGGACGCCGCTGCCTTCGCGCCTGAGCGGGTAGTAGGCGCGCTTGCCGTCCCACGACCACCACGCCTGCTCGACCGGCGGGCCGATCCAGTCGGGATCGGCCATGATCCGGTCCATCGTCAGCGGTTGCGCGGGCTGGGCGGCGGCGACGGAAGCGAACAGGCACAGGGAAACGGGCAGCAGACGGATCATGGCATCGGCGGGATGGAAGCGAGCCCGGAAGGTTATCAGCCTGCTCCGATGCGCTGCCGGGGGCATAGGTCATGCGTTCCGTCGAATGGCGATCGTTGCGGGCGTTCCCCCGCCCATCCCCCACCCGTAAGGACGCAACGCCCTGCCTGCGGAGGAGGGAGTTTCAAGAACGCGCGGCTGTTGCTCCCTCCCCCGCTTGCGGGGCATTGCGTCCTTTACGGGTGGAGGGCCGGGGTGGGGGCGAGCCGAAGCCGCACCGGTCAAACCCCGGAGAATCGCTCCCGGCATCCGGACCGACACTTTTGAAGGACCGGGAGCGATGTCGCGCCCCGTCTGCACCTCCCCATGCGCCATACCGCAGGTGCCTGCCGGCGATTACCAGCTGAAGCCGGCACCGCCCATCATGCTCTTCTCGCTGCCGCTGAAGGCGCCGCCAAGCGACACGCTGGCGCGATTGCCGATGGCGCGCTGGTAGCCGACCGCGAGCGCGCGCTCGCCGCCCTGCGCGCCGACGCCGACGCCCACGCGGTTGCGTCCCGCAAGCCCGGCGGTGTTCATCGCCATGCCCGCGAACGCACCGGCCATCGAACCCTGGCGGTCGATGCGCCGGTCCTGCCGGTGGAAGCGGTCGTCGATGCCGCGCTGGATGGACTCGAGCTGCGCGTCCCAAGCGGCGAAGCGACCGTCGGTGTAGGCATTGGCCGATTCGAGCGTCTGCACGGCGACGGTATCGGTATAGGCGTTGGCGCCCTGCAGCGTGGCCGCGTCTCCGGCATCGGCGTAGTCCTGCGCCGACTGCAGCGTGGCGGCGTCGCCGGCCTGCATCTGGCGCAGGTTCACCGCATCCATGCCGGCGACGCCATCGGCGACGTTGGAGATCGTGGTGCCGCTGGCGCCGGCCAGGGTGAGGGTGTCGCGGTCGTCGCTGTCGTAGCTGACCACGCGCGGACCGCCGCCGGCCGGGCCTTCGGGGCCTTCGGGGCCTTCGGGACCGGTGGGGCCCTGCGGGCCGGCCAGCGAAGCCAGCCAGTCGGCTTCGTTGCCGGCGTAGCCGTTCTGCACGGCGACTTCGTAGGCGCTGTAGCCGCGCTCGCCCTGGATGCCGCCGGCATCGGCCATGCGGGCGTTGATGTCGGTCAGCGCCGTATCCACGGCGGTGAAGGCCGAGCCGACGTTGTCGTAGTTGCCGGACTGGATGACGTAGACGGGCGCAGTGAACACCCCGCCGGCATGGGCCGCACCGCCGCCGAGCCAGGCGGCGATGCCGCCGCCCAGCGCGTCATCGGCAGCCCTCATCTGCCGCAGGTTCACCGCATCGGTGTCCTCGGTGCCGTCGGCGAGATTGGCGATCTGGTTCATCCGCGCGGCCGAACCGACCGAGATCGTGTACTCGCGATCGGCCACCGCGCCGTAGCCGATGGCGACGCTGTAGCCGGCATCGGCAATGGCGTTCACGCCGAAGGCGGCACTGGCCGTGCCGGCGGCGGTGACCGCAGCGCCCACTGCGACCGAACCCACGCCGGTTGCGTTGGCGTTCTCCTCGGTCTCGAACGGGTTGTCGTTGCCGTTGAGGTCGTACCAGCCACCGATCGCGAGGGCGCCGGCGGCGGTTCCGGAAGTGGAGGCAAAGAAGCCCATCGCCGTGCTGTAGGCGCCCCCGGCATGGCTCGACCTGCCGAATGCGCTGCCATTGAGGCCGCTCGCGGTGCTCCCGAGGCCGAATGCGCTGCTTTCGGCGCCGCTGGCGACGTTGCCGTAGCCGAATGCGCTGCTCAACCTGCCGCTGGCGCTGTTGTTGCTGCCGAAGGCACTGCTGCCGAGGCCGTCGGCGCCGGAGTAGCCGCAGGAAAATGCGCCCAGGCCATTTGCGCTGCCGGTTACGACGGCACTTCCACTGTTCAGGCAGACAACCCCGGCGAAGGCGGGCAGCTGCAAGGCGGCCAGCACCAGCGCCGATGAAAGCACGGTGACCCGCGAGGCGCGGAGGCGGATGCCGGGGGTATCGAGGTGCATGAAGATCTCTCCTGATGTGGGCAAGCCGGAATCGCCCGGCTACAGCAGGGATCGGATTCGATGGCGCAGACCAGACATGGCCTGCGTGGGCCCCGTTCGCCGGGGCAAGGTCTTTCAAGGTCGTGCGGGAATCGATAGCCCGCCTGGCGGGCGTGTTCGTGCCCGGGGATGCACGTTGCCGTGTCGATCGACCGGTGGCCGCCCCTCAGTCCCCGCAGGCACTGCCCTCCAGCGGCGAGGCGCCGTTGCGTTGCGCGTCGATGCCGCGTTGCCGCAGTTCGGCCAGTACCGCCGCGGCGTCATCGCACCGCCCCAGGCCGGCCAGTGCCTTCGCGTAGAAATGGCCGACGCTGCCCTGGCGGTTCTCGAAGCCATGCTCGCGGCCATGGGCGTGCGCGGCCTCCAGCCCCGGCAACGCATCCGCATGACGGCCCAGGCCGACCAGCGCGCCGCCGCGGCCGAGGTGCAGCTGGTGCAGGCTGGGATCGGTGTCCGCCAGCTCGCGCGTGAGCACGGGCGACGCCAGCTCGAACTGCGCCAGCGCGCGCTCGAACAGGTTCGAACGCAGCAGGTTGAACCCGTAGTACATGCGTTCGAGCGCGATCATCGGCGAATCGACGCCGACGTCGCGGATACGCAGGTCGATGACGCGTTCGTGCGTGGCGAAGGCTTCCTCGTGGCGTTCCAGCGCGCCGAGGATGAAGGCCTCGCCCTGCAGCGCGGAAATGATGTCGATGCTGGTCTCGCGTTCGCCGGTCTCGAGCATGAACTGGCGGGCCTGGCGGGTCGTCGCCAGCGCGCCTTCGAAATCCTCGTTGTGGTACCGGGCCGTCGCCAGCACCGAATAGGCTTCGCGCATGCCGCTGTGGCTCATCGGCTCGGCGGATTGGTGCAGGGCGAGGGCTTCTTCCGCCCAGGCCAGGCTCTGTGCCGGCTCGTAGCTCACGCGTGCCCACGCCAGGTTGGCCAGCACGCGCGCGCGGTCTTCCTTCGAACCGGGCAGCTCCGCTTCCTGGACCGCCAGCGCGCGACGGATGGCCTGCTCGGATTTTTCGGGCTGTCCGAGCCCTTCGTAGCTGCCCGCCGCCGCCAGCAGGAAGCGCACCTTGAGCACCGGCGTGGTCGCCCCGCTGTCCTCCAGCTGGCGCAGCGTGGTGTCCAGCGCCTGTTCCAGGGTGACGTTGGCGGTGCCGGAGTTGGCCGGGCTGGCGCCGGAGAACACGCTGCGCATGAACTCGTTGGCGGCCGACAGGTTTTCGGCTTCGGCGGTGGCGCGTGCGGCCTCCGATTCGGCGCGCCCGGCTTCGAGGTTCGCGCGCGCCGCTTCCGCGCGCGCCTGCCGGGTCTGCAGCACGATGCCGGTCATCCCGGCCGCCAGCGCCACGATCGCCAGCGACCCCATCGCCACGCCCCAGCGGTTGCGCTGCACGAACTTGCGCGTGCGGTACGCCAGGGTGTCGCCGGTCACCGACACCGGGCGGCCTTCGAGGAAGCGCCGCAGGTCGTCGGCGAAGGCGCGCACGCTGCCGTAGCGCCGCTGCGGCTCCTTGGCGAGTGCGGTCTGCAGGATGCGGCTGAGGTCGCCACGCACGAAACGGCGGAAGGCGCGGGTATCGGTGCTTCGCTCGCGCAGGCGAACGGCGACATCGGCGTCGCTGCCGGTGGTGATCGCCTGCTCCAGCCGTGGCGGCTGCTGCGTGGAAATGGCTTCCGCGGCGGCGCGCAGGTCGTCGCCGAGGAACTCGAACGGCAGCCGGCCGGCAAGCAGCTGGTAGAGCACCACGCCGAGTGCGTGCACGTCGGTGGCCGCGCTGATCGCGCCGCCGGTGATCTGTTCGGGCGCGGCGTATTCGGGCGTGAAGCCGGCGAACATGCCGGTGCGGGTCGAGCCCGCGGCCTCGTCCATGCGCTTGGCCACGCCGAAATCGAGGACCTTCGCGCGGCCCTCGCCGTCGACGAGGATGTTGGCCGGCTTGAGGTCGCGGTGCACCACGAAATGCTCGTGCGCGTGCTGCACCGCCTCGCAGACCTGGCCGAACAGTTCGATCCGGTCGTGCAGCGCCAGGCGCCGGGCGTCCGCCCATGCCGTCAGCGGGCTGCCGTCGACGAATTCCAGCGCGAACCAGGGGCGGCCGTCGTCGTCGATGCCGCTGTCCAGCAGCCGCGGGACGTTCGGATGCGACAGCACGGCGAGGATGCGGCGCTCCTGCAGGAACCTTTGCGCCTGCGTGCTGCCGTCCCAGCGCCGGCGCAGGCGCTTGATCGCCGCGCGCTGGGCGGTGTCGTCATCGCGGTGCGCGGCATGCACGGTGCCCATGCCGCCGCGGCCGAGTTCGTGCTCGATCCGCCAGATACCGAGGCGTTGCGTCGCTTCATGGCCGTCCCCGTCCCCGTCGTCGCGATCGGCGTCGTCGTGCCGGGCGATGGCCTGGCGCGCGCCGCCGTCGAACGCGCTGTCGGCGGCATCGGCCTCCAGCATGCGCTGCAGTTGCGCGCGCAACGTCGGGTCGTCGGCGCATTCGGCGTCGAACAAGGCGTCGCGTCCGGCCGCGTCGAGGTCGATCGCGCGATCGAACAGTCGCGACAGCCGCAGCCATCGCGCGCGGTCGGCGGTCACGCGGCCTCGCCCAGGTGCGACAGCAGGAAGGCGCGGGCCTTGCGCCAGTCGCGGTGGATGGTGCGCGGGGTCACGCCAAGCTGGCGCGCGATCTCCTCGAACTCCATGCCTGCGTAGAAGCGGAATTCGATGACCGTCGCCAGCCGGGGATCCATCGCCTCCAGCGCCCGCATGCCGCGCTCGACGTCGAGCACGTCGATGCCCGGTTGCGCGGCTTCCAGCGGCAGGTCGGTCGACAGGGTGACCCGGGCGAAGTCGCCGCCGCGCTTGCGCGCGCCGCGCGCGCGCACGTGGTCGACCAGCACGCAGCGGATCACCTTGGCGGCGAGGGCGAGGAACGGGCCGCGCTGGCTGACGTCGAGCGATGCGCCATCGAGCTTCAGGTAGGCCTCGTGCACCAGCACCGTGGTATCGAGGGTACCGCGGGCGACGCCGCGCAGTTCGCGCCGGGCGATGTTGCGCAGCTGCAGGTACAGCTCCTCGAACCGGGCACGGTAGGCGGCATCGCCCCAGTCGGATGCCGGGACGATCTCGGTGGCGACGGAATCCTCGAGCGGCATCGGGCGCGTCCTCCTGCCGGCGCAGCTTAGCGTAGCGGACCGGGATTCCCGCAGGCCGAAGTGCGTTCGCCTGAATCGCGGCCGGGGCCGCATCGGTTCCGCAACCCGCGGTTTTCCCGCACAATTCGCGCATCGCAGCCAGCGGACGGACATGCACGCCTACGTTTACAAGAGCCAGCGCAAGGCGGACACCTACCTCTACCTGGCGATCCGCGACGATTTCCAGCGCCTGCCGGAGCCGTTGCGCACCCAGCTGGGCCCGCTGCAGTTCGTGCTCGACGTGGCGCTGACCCCGGGGCGCAAGCTGGCCCGCGAGAATCCCGAGGAAGTCCGCGCCAACCTGGTCGCGCGCGGATTCCACCTGCAGTTCCCGCCGACGCTGGACGTCGACCCGATGAGCGAGGACTGGGGCACCGATGCCTGACGCCCCGGCGACACGACGCCAGGCCGCCGTCGCCGCCGCGATCGGCATCGCGCTGGCCCTGGCCGCCGGCGTCGGCGGCGCGATCGCGGCGCTGGCGGGCGTGCTGGCGCAGCCGGTGCTGGCGCTGGCCGTGCGCGGCTGGCGCGAACGGCGGACGCTGGAGCGCGCGGCCCTGCCGCGCGACATGCGCGCGCTGCTGGCGTTGTGGGCGGGCGGCGCGCTGCTCGCAGCCGGGCTGGTGGCGTGGCCGCTGCTGGCGGTGCTGCAGAGCAACGGCCTAGGCGCGGTGCTGGCGCTGAGCGCGGTGGTGGGCATCTGCGTGCTCGGCCTGTGGCGTACCTGGCCGCTGTGGCATGCGGCCGAGCGCGAGGGTGGCCCGCTGGCGCGACACTGGCAGGCGCTCGGCGAGCGCGATGCCTCCGGCTGGCACGGCGTCGCCGCGGCCGCCTGCGTGGCGGCGATCCTCGCCGGCGTCGTGTTGCTGGCCTGGCCGCAGCTGCTGCCGTCGTCGGCGCGCTGGGCACTGGCCGGCGCGTCCGCGCTCGTCTGGCCGCTGTTGCACTGGCTGCTGCAGCGCCTGCCGCCGCCCGGCGTGCTGGCGATCCCGGTGGTCGAGATGGAGGGCGACGCCTCGAGCCTGCCGGCGCCGCCGCTGGCGCTGGACGGCGACCTCGACCGCGCGCTCTATGCCGCGGCGCGCGCCGGCCGCGTCGACCAGGCGCTGGCGCTGGTCGAAGCCGGTGCCGACGTGCACGCGCTGCCGCTCGACGACGACCGCGACCAGCGCGGCCTGCCGGTGCTGGCCGCGGTGCTGCCCGACCTGCGCCTGCTGCGCGCCCTGATCGCCCGCGGCGTCGGCGTCAACGCCGCGCACGCCGGCCTGACGCCGCTGCTGGCGGCCACGCGCGACAGCTGGCACGGCCGTCCCGAGGCGGTGATGACCCTGCTCGCCAACGGCGCCGACCCGCGCGCCGCCGATCAGGACGGCAACACCCCGCTGCACCACGCCGCGCGCAGTTCCGATCCCGGCGTCGCCGCGCTGCTGCGCGACGCCTCGGCCGAGCTCGACGTGCAGAACCGCGAAGGCCTGACCCCGCTCGGCGTCGCCTGCGCCGCGGGCAACTGGCGGCTGGCGCGCTTCCTGCTCGAACGCGGCGCGAAGCCGGGCGTGGACGGCGGCACCCCGGCGCTGCTGGCCGCGGCGGCCGGCGACGAGGACGATCCGGCCGGCGTGCAGCTGCTGCTGCGGCACAAGGCCAAGGTCGATGCGCGCGACCGCGACGGTCGCACCGCGCTGCACGTGGCCGCCTTCCAGGGCCACGCCGAGATCGTCGCCGCGCTGCTCGATGCCGGCGCCGACGTGCATGCGCGCGACGGGCGCGAAGCCACGCCGCTGCTCGAAGCCGCGCGCGGCGCGCACGCATCGACCTTCGAGGCGCTGCTCGCGGCGAAGGCAGATGCGCACGCGGTCGATGCGGAAGGCCGCCATGCGCTGCTGCTCGCCTGCCTCGCCGAAGCGCCGTCGTCGGCGCTGGTCGCACGCCTGCTGGAACTGGGCCTGGATCCGCAGGCGCCGGGGAACGACGGCAGGCGCGCCGCCGAACTCGCGGCCGAGGCGGGCCGCTGGCGCCTGGTCGCGCTGCTCGATCCGGCCTACGCGCTGCCGGCCAGCGTGCAGTCCGAGGCCGGCGAGGCGCCGCCCGAGGACCGCGCGCCGATGCTGCTGCTGCGCGAAGGCCTCGACGCCGGCCGTTACGAAGACCTCGAACGCGTCGCCGCGCTGGTCACGCCCGCCGAACTCGGCGGCCTGCTGCTCGACGATGAAGCGGCGCCATCATTGGCGCGCATCGACTGGCTGGTGGCGCAGGGCGCCGACATCGAAGCGCGCGACGGCGACGGCGAGACCGCGGCCTTCCGGCTGCTCGCGCGCGTCCCCGCCGCGGTGCCCGCGCTGCAGGCGCTGCTGCGGCATGGCGCCTCGCCGGCCGGCAGCGGCGGACTGGCCCGTTTCCTCGCCGCCTGCGTGGACGGCGACCAGGCCGGGCGCGCGCTGGAGCAGTGCGCGCTGGACCTGGTCGAACGCGGCGCCGATCCGTTCGCATCGTCGCCCGCCGGCGATCCGCCGCTGTCGCTGGCCGTGCACCTGGGCTGGGACCGGCTGATCGAACGCCTGCTCGCGATCGGCGTCGATGCCGACGCCCGCGACGCGCGCGGCATGACCGCCCTGCACCTGGCCGCCGCGCTCGCGCGCGAACACGTGCTCAAGGCGCTGGTGCGGCACGGCGCGGCGATCGACGTGCGCGCGCAGGACGGGCAGACGCCGCTCGGCGTGGCCCTGGCCAGCGGCCGGCGCGACCTCGCCGACTGGCTCGACTGGCGCGGCTGGACGCTGCCGCGGCGCGTGCTGCAGCCGTCCGACGTGCCGGCCGCGGCGATGGCCGGCGACGCCGACGCCGTGCGCCGCCTGATCGACCTCGGCCTGCCGGTCGACGCCGTCGACGCGCAGGGCTGCAGCGCCCTGCTGCGCGCCAGCGGCGGCGGCCATCGCGCGGTGGTCGAGCTGCTGCTCGAACGCGGCGCCGATCCGCAGCACGTCGCGCACACCGGCGCCACGCCGCTGTCGGCCGCGGTGAGCATGCGCCACGCCGACATCGTCGACCGCCTGCTCGCCGCCGGCGCGAAACTCGAACAGCGACTGCCCGGCGAAGTCACCGTGCTGATGCTGGCCGCCGCGCTGGGCCTGCCCGAACTTTGCGCGCGGCTGATGACCGCTGGCGCCAACGTCCACGCCACCGACGCGCAGGGCCTCACGCCATTGCACTGCGCCGCGCTGTACGGCTTCACCGCGCGCGACCGCTCGCGCCTGCTCGCGCTGTTCGACACCCTGCTGCTGGCCGGCGCCGAAGTCGACGCGGTCGCGGCCGGCGGCGTCACCCCGCTGCTGCTGCTGATCGGCGCGCGCGCCGAACCCGGCACCGCCTGCGACGAGGACGTCCTGCTCGCCGTGATCGAACACCTGCTCGACGAAGACGCCTCGCTCGATGCCCGCGACCCTCGCGGCTTCGGCCCGCTGCACCTGGCCGCGCTGCACGGCCTGCTGCGCGTCACCCAGCGCCTGCTGCGCGCCGGCGCCGACCCCGAGCAGCGCGACGCCCTCAACCGCACCCCGCGCGAGATCGCGGTGATGCGCGGCTTCGTCGACGTCGCCCACGAATACGTCCCGGCGCAGGCCGGGGTGTCGATGGCGCGGTTCCTGCGCGACCGCGGCTGAGGCGTCGCGCGTTCCGCCGGTGCGCTAGGATCGGCGGCGTACGGGGAATGGAGCGGGGCATGGTTCGAAGGATCCACGAACGTCGCCTCGCCCTTGCCGCCGGCGCGTGCCTGGCGCTGCTGTCGCCGATGGCGGCAGCCGCCGGAGAGCAGGCGAAGGACGACGGACCGGCCACCGTTGCCGCGGCCGAATATGCGGTTCCGATCGAAGGATTCATGGTGCTGACCGGCCGGATGGAGGTCGGCGCGGACCGGCGCGTGTCCGGTTACGCGATCGATCGTGCGGCGCAGGTGCCGGACGAGGTGACGGCGTTCCTCGCCAGGCAGGCTGCGAACTGGCACGTCGAGTTCGATGCCGATGTCGCGCCGCCGAGTGGTGCAGTGCGCTTCACGGTCCGGCTGCGCGCCTCGCCCATCGGCGATGGCCTCTACCAGCTGTGGCTGGACGGCGTGCACCTGGACGAGCCGCTGCCGGCGGCTCAGCGGCTGCGGGCGGCGCGCATGGGCCCGCCCGATTACCCGAGGAGCATGGCCCGCATCGGCGCCAGCGGCATTGTCTACATGCAGCTCCTGCTGGATGCCGACGGAAATATCGAGGACGTGTTTGCCGAACAGGTCGACCTGACCGCGGTAGCGGCGGATCCCGCCGACCTGCCGCGCTACCAGCTCGAATTCATTGCCAGCGCCGCCACCGCCGCGAGCCGGTGGCGGTTCAAGGTGCCGGTCGAGGGGCCGTATGCGCGCGCGCGGCAGGCGGTGCGCGTTCCGGTCACTTTCCTGACGCGACCGGTGGCCTATGGCCAATGGGAGTACCTCGTCCGCGGCGTGCGCGGGACGTCGCCGTGGACATCCGGTGCCCAGGACAATGCCGGTGCGATGGCGTCGACGGGCGTCCAGCCGGTGCTGCCGCGCATGTGGGTGGTGGTGGCGGACGCCGGGCAGGAGGGCTGACCGCGTCCCGGCGCGGCCAGCGCGTCGATGGCGCGGTTCCTGCGCGATCGGAGGCGGTTTTCCTGTAGTTTGGATCGGCGCGACACAAACAGGGAGGTGCGGCATGACCGCCAGGTTCTGGATGGGACTGCTGCTGGCGCTGATCGGCGCCAGCGCGTTCGCGAAGAAGCCCGCGGAGATTCCCGAGCAGGCCGAATTGAGCATGCTGGTCACGGGCATGGTGCTGGTGGAGCCCGACGGCAGCGTGTCCGGTTGGGAGATCGACCAGCGCGAGAAGCTGCCGGGTTTCGTCGTGAACCTGATCGAGAATTCGGCGCCAGTGTGGCGGTTCGAACCGGTGTTGCTCGACGGCCGGCCGCGCAAGGCCAAGGCGCTGATGAGCCTGCGCGTGGTTGCGAACCGGCTCGACGACGGCAACTACCGGGTCGCGATCCAGAGCGGATACTTCGGCAAGGACGCGATTTCCGACCCCAAGGAGCGTTGGCGGCAAACGCCGAGCGACGAAATCCGGTCGCTGAAGCTGACTCCGCCGGGATATCCGATGGATGCGCTCGAGAGGGGCGTGCGGGGGACCGTGTACCTGGTGGTGCGGGTCAATCGCCAGGGCGCCGTCGACGATGTTGCGGTCGAGCAGGTGGACCTGAGGGTCATCGGTACCGAAAGGCAGATGAATGCAATGCGGAACACGCTGGCCAAGCCGGCGCTCGTGGCCGCGCGCAAGTGGAGGTTCGAGGTCCCCACCACGGGCGAGTCGGCCAACGACGAGTATTGGTCGGTCCGCGTTCCGGTCGATTACCTGTTCGCCGGCGAGAAGCAGAAGTACGGCGAATGGCAGGCCTATATCCCCGGCCCGCGGCAAGAGGTGCCGTGGGTGGAGGAGGATCCGGATTCCGGCGAGAGTCCGGACGCGATGGTCGCCGGTGGCGTATACGAGGTCGGCAAGGGGCTGAAGCTGCTGACTCCGCTGCAGCGGGGCTGAGCGGGCGCAGCGCCCGGCCCGGCGCTCAGCGCGACGGGCCGCCCGCCAGCATCTGCAGCCGTCGTGCGCCGCGCTCGGCGATCGCCGCCAGTACGTGTTCGTGTCCGAGCGTGTAGTAGCCCGCGTCGGGATGTTCGCTGTCGAGCACGCCGAACAGCCTGTCGTCGAGCACGATCGGCACCGCGAGTTCGGACAGGTTGAACTGGTCGTCGGCCACGTAGCGCGCGTCGAGCCGCGCATCGACGGTGCGCTGCGGCAGGCGCAGCTGCGCGCAGTGGCCGACGATGCCTTGGCCGAGGGCGAGGGTGATGCGCGATTCCAGCACGTGGTCTGCCGCGCGCTTGGGACCCCATGCGGCCCGCTGGGTCAGCGTGCGTTCGCCGGGATCGAGCAGGTAGACGACCGCGTCGACCAGCACCAGTGCGGTGCCGGCGAACTCGCACAGCGTCCAGGCCACGTCGGCCGGCGTCGGCGCGCGTTCGAGCGCGTCGTCGAGCGTGGCGAGGCGGGACGGGGCGCTGGCGAGGAAATCGGCGGCCGGGCCGGGCATGCCTCCTGCTCCATGGGGCGCGGGAGCGCGCATCCGCGGAAGCGGGTGCGCGCCCTGGGCGCCATGGTGCGACCGGTTGCGGGCCAAGTCCACCGGCGCGACGGGTGGGCGGATCCTTCGCCTCGATCGCGGGTCGTTCCACCCGTCGCCCGGAGGCCGGAAACGCCCGCGGCCGCTCCGCCGGCGGAAGGAGAACCAGACAAAAGGCGCCGGTTGCCCGGCGCCTTCGTGTCGCGATGCGATGGCGCCTCAGCTGGGGAATCACAGAGATCTACCCAGAGATCTTGTCTCTCGTGCTGGCGGGAAGACAGCCCTTGACGCACATGCGAGGCAGCAGAAGTCTGAAGCCACTGACGAGGTGAGAGCCAGGGCTTGGCTGGCACGTCAGCCAGAGAGATGTCGGAGCAGCCGCACCAGTGAGATCACGTCCTGTCGATTGTGCACCTGCACGCGTCGCAGCAGTTCCGCGCTCCCGCCGCGAAGAAATCCGAGCCATGCCGCGGGCGCTTCGGAGCCCGGCAGGTCGTCTTCCCGAACGATCTTCAGCGCCCGGCGCTCAATCGTCGCCAGCCGGCAATTCTCGAATACGCCGCGGTAGCGCCGCCGGGTCGGGTAGAGCAGGTCGACGTGGCGCAGGCCGACGAACGGATGATGACGCCGGTCCAGGCGATAGCGAGTGGCCAGCAATGGCGCGTCGTAGCATTTGCCGTTGTAGCTGCACAGAACCGTCTGCCGGCCGACCCAACTGGATAGCGTATCGAGCATGGCGGTTTCCGCGGCCAAATTGGCGACATTTCGGCCGGCTGCCGGTTCATCGCAACCCGTACCACGCGCCGCGCCCACTGCCATGCTGTTCCAAATGCCCGCGTTCGATGAGGTCGCGGAAGTGTTGCTTCAAGGTATTGCGGTTGCTGCCGGTGAGTCTGATGGCCTGGGCCATCGTGATGCGCCCATGTTCGCGGGCGAATTCGACGATCTGCAATGACAGCATGGGTAGCGTGGCCAGCACGATTCTCTCACGCTCGATCTTCTTTTCCAGTCGCCGAACTTGCTCGTCTAGTGAGCGCAGAAAGAACAGCAGCCACGGCTGCCAGTTCGGTTCACCGGTGCGGAGGGTGCCTTGAGTCTGCCGAAGGGCTAGGTAGTAGGTCTCCTTGTTTGCCTCGATCACGCATTCCAGCGAGCTGTACGGGACGTAGGCGTACCCGGCCTGAAGCAGCATCAAGGTCGTCAGTACGCGGCTCAAGCGACCGTTGCCGTCTTGGAACGGGTGGATTTCGAGGAATACGACGACGAAGATGGCAATGACCAGCAGCGGGTGCAGATGTGCTTTTTCGCGCTCGTCATTCACCCATGCCACCAGTTCGGCCATCAGGCGCGGCGTGTCGAAGGGCGTGGCCGTCTCGAACACGACGCCAATCTGTGCGCCGTTTTCATCGAAGGCCGCGACGCTGTTGGAATGGGTCTTGTAATTGCCCCGGTGGCGTTCGTCCTTCTGACTGTGCTGCAGCAGGATCTGATGGAACTGCTTGAGGTGGTTTTCGTTGAACGGAATGTCCCGCCAGGTGCCGAACACCAAGTCCATCAGCTTGGCGTAGCCCGCCACTTCCTGTTCGTCGCGCGTTTCGAACTTCTGGATGGCGAGGTTGGACAGCAGGTGCTCGACTTCCCGGTCAGTGAGCTTGCTGCCCTCGATGCGGGTGGATGAGCCGATGCTTTCGATGGTTGCCACTCGCCGCAAGGCCGACAAACGATCGGGCGCGAGCGTGCCCAAGGCGCGCCACGCGCCCTTGAACTCGTCGATACGGGCGATCAGACCCAAGACTTCCGGGGTGATGTGAAGGGCGTCGGCTCGGAACATGCACCAATACTACATCCAATTACATCCATTTATAGGCATTGAAACATGTATATTATTCGGATAATATAACCATGAATTGATCCGGAGGTCTCTCCATGACAAACAAGCTCAAGCAGTATCGGGTCAGGGCGGGGCTGACGCAGACGCAACTGGCCAAGTCGGTAGGGGTTTCGCAGCCGAACTACCAACGTTGGGAGTCGGGCAATGTGCAAGTCCCAGCGGGCAAGCTGAAGAAACTGGCGAAGGTCTTGAATGCCAATGCAGATGCGTTGCTTGGCAAGCATCCACCCGTCGAGACTAGGCTATATGACAAGTCCGTAGGTGAGGATCTGAGCTATTACGGGGAAGTGGCGGTTCACTTCAAAGGTGGAGGCAAGCCGTTGTTGCTGTCGATTTCCGACGGGGCGTTCTCCCGTATGCATCGGGAGCTTCAGCAAGAGAATACGTTCCTTGCGGTGGAAAGCTTGGCGAACCAGACCGTGATCATCCGGGCACGATCGATATCGGATCTGTATTTTTCCAGTGAGGCTCATGACGATTACGGGCCGGAGCATGGCAAGTACAGTGGCCACGTGCAGTTACAGATGCCTGACGATCGTGACTGGGAAATCGTGGAGGCGTTGGCTTATGACGGGATCGACTTGGAAGATTTTGAGAAGGAAGATGTCGAGAGGGTTTCGAGCCGGATCATGATTACCGACGAACAGTACGATGAACTGGTTGCCGATGGCAAAATCAAGCCTGAGGACCTGGAAGGGGAGAAAAAGAAAAACCAAAAAGTTACCAACAGGATTTTTGACCTTGCCACGAAAGTGAAGTACCAGTTTTCATCGGGAAAGCGGCGCTGTGTTGATGTGCTGGACGAGGAAAGCCTTTTCGAGACATTCTGCGAATTGACGGATTTCGGCGAGGATGTGGATGATCATCTGATTCGACTGCCTATTGAGGGATGGCATCGGATTGCCTTCATCAACAAGGACGCACTGGACTACGTCATGTTGCCCACGCACCGCTTCAACAAAGGGCGAACCGAAGTGGACGCAAAGATGTTGGATGAATCGGATGAGGCCAAACAGGGGCAAATGCAGCCGCAGTAACCTGGCAACGAAAAGCCCCGCAATGCGGGGCTTTTCGTTGCTGCGGGTTCGCCGGATCAGCGCCGCATCGAAGCGAAGAACTCGTCGTTGGACTTCGTGCTCTTCATCTTGTCGAGCAGGAATTCCATCGCCGCGATCTCGTCCATCGGATGCAGCAGCTTGCGCAGGATCCAGATCTTCTGCAGCAGTTCCGGCTCGATCAGCAGGTCCTCGCGACGGGTGCCGGAGAGGTTGACGCCGATCGCCGGGTAGACGCGCTTCTCGGTGATGCGGCGGTCGAGGTGGATTTCGGAGTTGCCGGTGCCCTTGAACTCCTCGTAGATCACCTTGTCCATCGCGCTGCCGGTGTCGACCAGGGCGGTGGCGATGATGGTCAGGCTGCCGCCTTCCTCGACGTTGCGTGCGGCGCCGAAGAAGCGCTTCGGGCGGTGCAGGGCGTTGGCGTCGACGCCGCCGGTCAGGACCTTGCCCGAGCTGGGCACGACGTTGTTGTAGGCGCGGGCGAGGCGGGTGATCGAGTCGAGCAGGATCACCACGTCCTTCTTGTGCTCGACCAGGCGCTTGGCGCGCTCGATCACCATCTCGGCGACCTGCACGTGGCGCGCGGCCGGTTCGTCGAAGGTGGAGCTGACCACTTCGCCGCGCACGGTGCGCTGCATCTCGGTCACTTCCTCCGGACGCTCGTCGACGAGCAGCACGATCAGGTGGACTTCCGGATGGTTGGTGGTGATCGCGGTGGCGATCTGCTGCATCATCATCGTCTTGCCAGCCTTGGGCGGCGAGACGATCAGCGCGCGCTGGCCCTTGCCCTGCGGCGCCATCAGGTCGAGGATGCGGCCGGTGATGTCCTCGGTGGAGCCGTCGCCGCGTTCGAGCTTGAAGCGCTTGCGCGGGAACAGCGGGGTCAGGTTCTCGAACAGCACCTTGCCCTTGCTGGCTTCCGGCGGCTCGCCGTTGATGGTGTCGACCACGTTCAGCGCGAAGTAGCGCTCGCCGTCCTTGGGCCAGCGGATGCGGCCGGAGAGGTGGTCGCCGGTGCGCAGGTTGAAGCGGCGGATCTGGCTGGGCGAGATGTAGGTGTCGTCGGGGCCGGCGAGGTAGCTGGCCTCGGCGCCGCGCAGGAAGCCGAAGCCGTCGGGCAGGATCTCGAGCACGCCGTCGGCCTGCACGCCCTCGCCGGTGCGGGTGAGCACCTTGAGCAGGGCGAAGATCACGTCCTGCTTGCGGGCGCGGGCGACGCCCTCCGAGATGTTGAGCTGTTCGGCGATGTCGAGCAGCTTGTGCGCCGGCATGCGCTTGAGGTCGCCCAGCGAGTACTGCGGGAAGCCTTCGGGGATGTTCGGCGGCGGCAGGCGGTGGGCCTGCTGCTCCTGGCCGTTGCCGCCGTCGTCCTGCGGCAGGCCGCCTTCGCGATGGCGGTCGCGCTGGCGGTCGCGGCGGTTGCGGAAGCGGTCGCGGCGGTTGTTGTTCTGCGGGTTGTTGGGGTTGTTGCGGCTGCCGTCGGAGGACTGGCGCTGCGGTTCGCCGCCTTCGCCCGCGGGAGGCTGGCCACCACCTTCGGAACCGCCGGAGGCACCACCGGCGTCGGCGGTGTCCGCGGCGCGCGGGGCGGCCGGCGGGGGCGGCGGTGCGGCGGGAGGGGCTGGCGGGGCTGGTGGAGCCGGCGGAGGCGTCGGCGCCGCGGGTGCGGGCGCGTCGGCGACGGCGGTCTCGGTCTTGCTGGCCTTGGGGGTGCGCGTGGCGGTCTTGCGCACGCGCTTCACGGCGGTGTCGCCGGACTCGGGAGTGTTGTCGGACAAGTGCGAATTCCTCGCTTGCTGCGAGCGCCCTGAAGCGGGCGGGGAGGTCTGTTGAGGGAGTCTTTCAGACGGGGTGCGGCGCCGTGTTCCACGCCGGATGGGTCAAAGCTAACACCGTGACCGGCAAGCCCGCAAGCGCCGGATGCGGCGGCATTCATACAGGATCGGTAGGAGCGGCTTCAGCCGCGATGCTTTTGGCTCGGTCCCCGGTATCCGGGAAGAAGAGCATCGCGGCTGAAGCCGCTCCTACAGGATTTCCGCCAGGATTTCGGCAGATCCCGGCAGGTTCCGGGCCGACGGCGGGGGTCAGATCGCCTTGTCGATCAGCTGCGCCAGCTGCGCCTTGCCGACCGCGCCGATCTGGGTCGCCTGCACCTGGCCGCCCTTGAACAGCAGCAGCATCGGGATCGAGCGCACGTGGTACTTCAGCGCCGTGGCGCGGTTCTCGTCGACGTTGACCTTGGCGATCTTGACCTTGCCGGCGTAGTCGTCGGCCAGCTCGTCCAGGGCTGGGGCGATCATCTTGCACGGTCCGCACCAGGGCGCCCAGAAGTCGACCAGCACCGGCTCCTGCGACTGCAGGACAGCGGCATCGAAATCGGCGTCGGTGGCGTGGATGACGTGTTCGCTCACGGAAAGGGCTCCTGGATGGGGCGTGGCCTGGATGGGGCGGCCGCGCCGGGATGAATGGTAAACTTGGGCGATTCGCGGCCCGATTCAAGGGGCCATCCCGTCAGGGAACCCCGGGCGACCCCATGCGCCCCTGCCCGCGACCGTCCCGGGAACCCGCGCCACCGGCGCACGCCCCGACCACAGGCAGTCTGCGATGCGGGCGCCACCCACGCAAGCGCCCGGCGCCGCACGGATCATCTCGTTCATGAGCGACAAACCCCTTACCGACATCACCTTCTCCAGCTTCGAGCTGCACCCGGCGCTGCTGTCCGGCCTCGAGGCCGCGGGATTCACCCGCTGCACGCCGATCCAGGCGCTGACCCTGCCGATCACCCTCGCCGGACGCGACGTCGCCGGCCAAGCGCAGACCGGCACCGGCAAGACCCTGGCCTTCCTGGTCACCGTCATCAACCGACTGCTGTCGAAGCCGGCGCTGGCCGAGCGCAAGCCCGAGGACCCGCGCGCGCTGATCCTGGCGCCGACCCGCGAGCTGGCGATCCAGATCCACAAGGACGCGATGAAGCTCGCGCCCGAGCTCGGCCTGAAGTTCGCCCTGGTCTACGGCGGCGTCGACTACGACAAGCAGCGGCAGACGCTGCAGGAAGGCGCCGACGTCATCATCGCCACGCCCGGCCGCCTGATCGACTACGTCAAGCAGCACAAGGTCGTCTCGCTGCACGCCTGCGAGGTCTGCGTGCTGGACGAGGCCGACCGCATGTTCGACCTCGGCTTCATCAAGGACATCCGCTTCCTGCTGCGGCGCATGCCGATCCGCACCGAGCGCCAGACGCTGCTGTTCTCGGCCACGCTCAGCCATCGCGTGCTGGAGCTCGCATACGAGCACATGAACGAGCCGGAGAAGATCGTCGTCGAGACCGAAACGATCACCGCCGCGCGCGTGCGCCAGCGGCTGTACTACCCGTCCGACGAGGAAAAGCTGCCGCTGCTGATCGGCCTGCTTTCGCGCAGCGAGGGCGCGCGGACGATGGTGTTCGTCAATACCAAGGCGTTCGTGGAGCGCGTGGCGCGTTCGCTGGAGCGCGCCGGCTACCGCGTCGGCGTGCTCTCGGGCGACGTGCCGCAGAAGAAGCGCGAGAGCCTGCTGAAGAAGTTTCAGGCCGGCCAGCTCGAGATCCTGGTGGCCACCGACGTGGCCGCGCGCGGCCTGCACATCGACGGCGTCAGCCACGTCTACAACTACGACCTGCCGTTCGACGCCGAGGACTACGTGCACCGCATCGGCCGCACCGCGCGCCTCGGCGCCGAGGGCGACGCGATCAGCTTCGCCTGCGAGCGCTACGCGATGGGGCTGCCCGACATCGAGGCCTACATCGAGCAGCGGATTCCGTCCGAGCCGGTGACGGCGGAACTGCTGGTGCCGCTGCCGCGGCAGCCGCGGCTGGACCTTGGTGCGGACGCCGGCGACAACGAGGACGGCGACAGCATCGGCGAGATCTTCCGCGAAGTGCGCGAAGCGCGCGCCGCGGAGGACGCCAAGCGTGGTGGCGGCCGCGGCGGGCGTCCGGCCGATGGTCGCGGTCCGCGCAGTGGGCCGCGCAGCTCGGGCGAGGGCGGCGAACGACCGCGCCGGACGCGCACGCCGCGTCCGAAGCCGGAGGGCGAGGCGGTTCCGGTGGCCGCCGCCGTGCCGGCGACGCCGCCGCCGGTGATCGATGCCGCCGGTGCGGTCGCCGCGGCGATGCCGGACGAATCGCGTCCGCCGCGCAAGCGTCGTCGCCGGCGTCGCGGGCAGCGGGTCGAGGGTGCGCCGGAGGTGGCGACGAACGGCAACGGTCACGGCGAAGGCCGCGGCCAGCCGCGTGAAGCGAAGGCCGCCGCGAAGTCGCCGCGCGCGCAGGCGGCGCCACGCAGCAGCGATGGCCCGGCAGCGTCGGAATCCTCATTGCTGTCGCGCATCGGTGCGCGGCTGCGCAAGCTGGTGACGCGGGCGCCGCAGAGCCAGCACTGAGCTGGCGGCGGGACGAATTGCCGGGACGGGAAGAAGGCGATCGTCCGCTGGCCCGCTGATTGGTGCGCGTTGCGTGCCGGCCCCCACCCCGGCCCTCCCCCGCAAGCGGGGGAGGGAGTCAGAAGCCGCTGCTTTTAGCTCCCTCCCCCGCTTGCGGGGGAGGGCCGGGGTGGGGGCAAACGCGCGCACCGTCGCGTTCGTCATTTGCCACTTCTGCGATACTCCACGGCCATGGCCGTCCTGCGCTTCGACAACGTCAGCAAACAGTACGCCGGCGGGCGCGTGGCGCTGTCCGACGTCAGCTTCGACGTCGCAGCGGGCGAGATGCTGTTCCTCACCGGCCACTCCGGCGCCGGCAAGAGCACCCTGCTCAAGCTGGTCCACCTCGCCGAGCGGCCGAGCCGCGGTGCGGTGGTGTTCAACGAGCGCAACCTGCTGAAGGTGCGCGGCCGTCGCGTCGCGCTGCACCGGCGCGAGGTCGGCGTCGTGTTCCAGGACCATCGCCTGCTGACCGACCGCAGCGTGTTCGACAACGTCGCGCTGCCGCTGATCCTGCGCGGCCTGCGCCGCGGCGACATCGGCAAGCGCGTGCGCAGCGTGCTCGAGCGGCTGGGCCTGGGCGATCGCGAGCGCGCGCTGCCGACGCAGCTGTCGGCCGGCGAGCAGCAGCGCGTCGGCATCGCCCGCGCGGTGGTCGGCGAGCCGCGGCTGCTGGTCGCCGACGAGCCGACCGGCAACCTCGATCCCACGCTGTCGGCCGAGATCATGGCGCTGTTCGCCTCGCTGCCCGAGCGCGGCACCAGCGTGCTGGTCGCCAGCCACGACCTCGGCCTGGTCAAGCGCATGAAGAAGCGCGTGCTGGTGCTCGACCACGGCCAGCTGGTCGACGACATCGCGCCGGAGGACCTGGCCGATGAGTGAGCCGCGCGCCGCCGCGACGGCGAGGCCGTCGTCGCCGGTCGGGACCTGGATCGACCACCACCTCTACAGCCTGGTCGCCAGCCTCGGCCGCGTGTTCCGCAAGCCGTGGGCGGCCCTGCTCACGATCGCGGTGATGGCGCTGGCGCTGGCCCTGCCGCTCGGCCTGTGGCTGGTGCTGGGCAACGTCGAGCGGCTGGCCGGCAACGTCGAGCGCTCGCGCGAGATCAGCGTGTTCCTCAGGCAGGACGTCGACGCCGGGCGCGCCGCACAGCTCGCCGACGAACTGCGCGCGCGCGGCAATATCGGCAGCGTCGAGCACGTCACGCCGCAGCAGGGCATGGAATCGCTGCGCGCCGACGGCGCGCTGGCCGGGATCATCGACGCCGCCGGCGACGACAACCCGCTGCCGCACGTGCTGGTGGTGACGCCGGGCGGCGACGAACTGCTGGTGGCCTCGTCGCTGCAGCAGCTGCCCGAGGCCGAGCTGGTGCAGCACGACGCGCAGTGGCGCGAGCGCCTCGACACCTGGCTGCGCTTCGGCGGGCGCGTGGCCTTCGTGCTGGCGATGCTGCTCGGCCTCGGCGCGCTGCTCGTGGTCGGCAACACCGTGCGCCTGGACATCCAGTCGCGGCGCGAGGAGATCGGCGTGCTGCAGCTGCTCGGCGCGACCGACGGCTTCATCCGCCGCCCGTTCCTGTATCTCGGCGCATGGTACGGAATGGCCGCCGGCGCGCTGGCGATCGCGCTGCTGGCGATCACCGGGCTCGCGCTGCGCGAACCGCTGGCCGAACTCGCGGCCAGCTACGGCAGCCGCTTCGCGCTGGCGGGCATCGACCTGCGCTGGGCGCTCGCCGTGCTGGCTGGATCGACCGGGCTCGGCTGGCTCGGCGCTGGGCTGGTCACCGGCCATTTCCTGCGCCAGACGCGCCCCACCGAGACCTGACGACGCATGAACCAGCACGACCTCCGCCATCTCGAGAGCGACAAGCCGCGCGTACTGGTCGTGGATGGCTCGAAGCTGGTGCGCAAGCTGATCCATGCCGTGCTGGAGAAGGAGCTGCCCGGCGTGCGCGTGGTCGAGGGCGGCAGCCTGTCCGAGGCGCGCGAGGTGCTGGCGGGCGAGGCGGTCGACCTGGTCACCACCGCGCTGGTGCTGCCCGACGGCGACGGCCTGCAGGTCGCGCGCGCGGTGCGCGAGGCCGGCGGCCAGCGCTACGTGCCGGTGATCGCGATCTCCGGCGACGTGCAGTCGCACCTGGAGGACCGCCGCTTCACCGAGGACGTCACCGACTACTTCGACAAGAGCCTCGGCCACAACGCGCTGGCCGCGTTCATCCGCGGCTACGTGCAGCCGCAGCCGATCCCCGACGCGCACGTGCTCTACATCGAGGACAGCCGCACCGTCGCGGTTGCGATCCGGCGCATGCTCGAGGCGCACCAGATGCGCGTCACCCACGTCACCAACGCCGAGGACGCGATCGCCTACCTCGAGGCCTATGCCGACACCGACGGCGCTCCCGGCGCCGACCTGGTGCTGACCGATCTCTACCTCAAGGGCGAGCTCGACGGCCGCGACGTGCTCAACAAGGTGCGCAATGGCCTGGGTTACGGCAAGCGGCGGCTGCCGGTCCTGGTAATGACCGGCGACGACAACCGCGACAACCAGGCCACCCTGCTGCGCCACGGCGCCAACGACCTCGTGCTCAAGCCGATCGAGGAGCGCCTGCTCGCGACCAAGGCGCTGTTCCAGCTGCGCCTGTCGCGGCTGCCGGCCTTGCCCGTGCCGCCCGAGCCATGAGCGAGGATCGCGTCAAGCTCGAACCCTCGTGGAAGGCGCGCGTCGGCGACTGGTTCGCGCGCGAGGACATGCAGGCGCTGTCGGTCTTCCTGCGCGAGCGCAAGTTGGCCGGCGCGCGCATCTATCCGCCGGGCCCGCAGATCTTCGCCGCGTTCGACGCCACGCCGTTCGACGCGGTGAAGGTGGTGATCCTCGGCCAGGATCCGTACCACGGGTACGGACAGGCGCATGGCCTGTGCTTCTCGGTACGGCCCGGCGTGCCGGTGCCGCCGTCGCTGGACAACATGTTCAAGGAGATCCAGCGAGACCTCGGCATCGCGCGACCGGACCATGGCTATCTCATGCCGTGGGCGAAGCGGGGCGTGCTGCTGCTCAACGCGGTGCTGACGGTCGAGGACGGCCGCGCCGGCGCGCACCAGGGCAAGGGTTGGGAAGGCTTCACCGACCACGTGGTCGACGTGCTCGACCGCGAGCGCGAAGGGCTGGTGTTCATGCTCTGGGGCAGCTACGCGCAGAAGAAGGGCGGCATCGTCGATCCGCGCCGGCACCGCGTGCTGCGCACCACGCATCCCTCGCCGCTGTCGGCGCACCGCGGTTTCCTCGGCTGCGGGCATTTCTCGGCGGCGAACGAGTACCTCGTCCGCAACGGCCAGACGCCGATCGACTGGTCGCTGCCGTCGCGTGCGGAGCTGACGGAAGCGGCCGGCGGCGTCGCAAACGGGTAGACGTCCGCGCCGCCCCGATCTGCAGCCGACGAGCGGGCGGAAGCTGAACACGCGTCGGCCGGGTCGCTGCGGGCGATCGGTTTTCCGGGCGCGGGTGCACGGAAACGCCTCCGCGTCGTCGCGCGGGCGGGCCATATTCGCTACAGTACGTGGCCAGTTGGTTTGTATTTGCTCCTGATCGGCCCGGATGATCCCGCGCGATCATTGAGGTGGCGGCCATCTCATTCATGATGCGATTCGACGAGCAACGCACGATGCACGACAAGCATGCCCTGCGGGATACGGCCGGCACCCGCCGCCTGCCGCATGCGCGCATTCTGGTGCTGGCGCTCGCGGTCGTGGCGCTGCTGATCGCCGTCCATGTCCGGTTGTCCGGCGGCCGCGGTGAATCGATGGACTCTCGCGCCGGGGCGACGCGGGGCGACGTCCTGTCGAGCGCATCCTCCGGTTCCGCCGCGAACATCGGCGCTGGCGCCGGCATCGACGCCGCCGCTCGCGCGTCCGCGCGTGCGACCGACACGGCGGGTCGTGCGCCCGCGGGCGTGCGATCCGCGATGCGGCGGCAGTTCGACGCCGCGGAGGATCTGTTCGACTATGCGCAGCGAATCGCGCCGGAGGTGCAGTCGGGGAACGCCGAGGCGACCTGGCTGATGAGTCGCGTCGCCGACTACTGCGCGGGCTACGCGATGGACCCGGCAGGGTTCGCGCGCGATAGCGGAAGGCTTGCAGCGATGGAACTGCCGGTAGCGGCCACGATGGCCGCCGCGCGCGAGCGCGTCAGCCAGCGCTGCCGCCGGTTCTCGCCGCTGGACGGGCTGTCGCCGTCGTACGCGCAGCAATTGCGCCTGGACGCGGCGCATGCGGGCAGCCTGGCCGCGGAGACGGAGCTGCTGGCCATGGGACAGCCGCTGTCGGAAAGCGGGGACTACGGCCGCGGGCTGCTCGAACGCGTCCGGCGCTCGCTCGATCCCGAAGCGGTCAGCGCGCTGGCGACGGCGGCGGAAAGGCCAGGCACGAGGACGGGGACCCCGATGGGTGCAATGACGACGGCAACGGCGGCGAACGACGTCGGGGCGGCGTTCGTCGAGCCGGATGTCGCACCGCAGTTCCGGGAGATCATCTGGCAGCTGGCGGCCTGCCGGCTGGGCATGGACTGTGGTCCGCGAAGCACGTTGATGACGTCGTACTGCGTCAACGGAGGCATCTGCTCGCGCAACCCGGGCCAGGGGTTCGAAGAGTTCGTCTACGACGCCGCGGTTCCGCGGCAAAGCGCGGACCTGGTGAGGGATGCGGTCACGGCGCTGATCGATCAGTTCGGAGAAGAGACATGAAATTCGGCATGAGGGCCCGCACGGCCGGCACGCTGTTCTGGCTTCTGTTGTTCTCGGTGTATTCGGTCGCCGCGGTGGGCGTGATCGTGCTCTACGGGATCGACGACGAATACAATGAGCTTTCGAAGGTGTCGCTGACCACCGTGGAAGCGAGCGAAGAGACGCGCAATCTGGCTGCCGCGCAGATGGCGGCGGTCTATCGTGCGCGCAGCGGCGCGCCGTTCACGTCGCTGCCGGCGGGCGCCACGGTGCAGATCGTCTGGCCGGACGGCTCCAGCGAATACTTGGTGGTGGTCAATCCGGCGACGAGCGGCGGCCTCAGGCCGATTCCGGGAACCCAGCGCAGTGCCGACGGGCGCAAATCCGAAGCAGACGCGGACGAGGATACGGATGCGGCCGGAACGCAGGCGCTCGAACGGGTGCAGGCGGACCGCCCCGCCCCGCAAACGAAGCACCGCCGGCAATAAGGTATCCGGCGGGTCGCTTCGCAGCCGGCTTGCCCCGGACGGTCTGCCGGAGCATTCCGCGAAAGATCGAAGCGCTTTCAGGCTCGGGACCGGATATTCAGAACCACAGGCGCACGCCCGCCACCACGCGCGTCTCCCGCGGCGCTTCGCCGTCGGTCCCGCGGAAATCCGCGGTCCGCCCGAAAGTACGCTCGTGCGCCACGCCGACGTAGGGCGCGAACCTGCGCGTGATCTCGTAGCGCAGGCGCAGGCCGGCTTCGGCTCTGGACAGGCCGCTGCCGACGTGGCGCAGCGGATTGTCCTTGCCGTTGAACTCCAGTTCCAGCATCGGCTGCAGGATCAGACGGTTGGTCAGCAGCATCTCGTACTCGACTTCGAACTCGGCCGCCAGCCTCCCGGACTCGCCGAGGTAGGCGGTGGCCGAAATCTCGAAGAAGTACGGCGCCATGCCCTGCACGCCGACCGCCGCCCAGGTCTGCGACGACGCCGGGCGGAAGTCGTGCTTCAGGCCGGCGACGACGTCCCACCACGGCGTGACGCCGCGGCCGTACAGCACTTCGAGGTCGAACGATCCGGTGCGTCCGCCTTCGCGTTCGCCCTCGCTGCGCAGCCACAGGCGTTGCACATCGCCACCGACCGACGCGCTGCCTTCCCAGTCCTGGCCGGTGCCTTGGTCGGCGTCCCATGCTTCCAGGCGGTTGAACAGCACCCGGCCGTAGACCGCGGATCCGTGCGTCATGCCCTCGTGGCGCAGCGTCGGGAATGCCGCCGCGCGGTCCTCGTCGGTGATCGGCGGGATCGGTTCGCGCGGCGCCTGCGGTTCGCGCCTGGCCGGCGTGCAGTGGCCCATGGCGGCATGCTCGGGCGGACAGTCGTCCGTTTGCGCAGCGGCGGGCGTGCAATGCCCCATCGCCGCATGTTCCGGCATGCAGGCGTCCGCCTGGGCGGGCGTGGGCGACTTCCGCGTTTCGTCGTGGTCGGCGTGCAGGGCGCAATGCCCCATGGCGGCATGTTCCGGCGTGCAGGCCGGGGGCGATGCGTGCCGTGCGTGCCCGGCATGCTGCGCGTGGGCCGGGATCGCGAGTGCCAGCGCGACGGCGCAGGACAGGGGCAGCAGGTGCGATGGCATCTTCATGCGCGTTCCTCCACGCGCACTTCGCGCATCATGCCCGCGTCCATGTGGTAGAGCAGGTGGCAGTGGTAGGCCCAGCGGCCGAGCGCGTCGGCGCGCACGCGATAGCTGCGGCGCGTGCCGGGCGGCATGTCGACGGTGTGCTTGCGCACCATGAAGTTCCCGTCCGCATCCTCGAGGTCGCTCCACAAACCGTGCAGGTGGATGGGGTGCTGCATCATCGTGTCGTTGACCAGAACGATGCGCAGGCGCTCGCCGTAGTTCAGCCGCAGCGGCTCGGCGCTGGCGAAGGGAATGCCGTCGAACGACCACGAGAACTTCTCCATGTGGCCTGTGAGGTGCAACTCGACGGTGCGGCCCGGATCGCGGCCGTCGGGATCGTCGAAAATGCTTTTCAGGTCGCCGTAGGCCAGGACCTTGCGGCCGTTGTCGCGCAGGCCGATACCTGGGTCGTCGAGGCGCGGCGCGGGTGCCATCGTCTGCATGTCGACCAGCGGATTGCCGGTTTCGCTGGCGGGATGCGACTGCATGCCGTCGCCGGCATGCGCCGCGTGCGCAGTTCCGGAAGGCGCCTGCATGTTCGCGCCGCAGCCGCCTTCGGCCATCATCTTCGCGCCACAGCTGCCTTCGGCGCCCTTGCCGCCGTGCGCCGCGTGTCCTGCGTGCCCCATGTCGTCCATGGTCAGCAGCGGCCTCGGATCGAGCGCGGGCACCGGCGCTTCCAGACCTGCGCGCACCGCGAGCGTGCCGCGCGCGAAGCCGGTGCGGCCCATGTCCTGCGCGAAGATGGTGTACGCGTCCTGGCCCGAGGGTTCGACGATCACGTCGAAGGTCTCGGCCGCGCCCATGCGGAACTCGTCGACGCCCACCGGATGCACGTACTGGCCATCGCTGGCGACGACGGTCATCTTCAGCCCCGGGATGCGCACGTCGAAGTGGGTCATCGCCGAGGCGTTGATGAAGCGCAGCAGCACCTTCTCGCCGGGGCGGAACTCGCCGCTCCAGTTGTTGGCCGGCGTGACGCCGTTCATCAGGTAGGTGTAGGTGTGCGCGTTGACGTCGGACAGGTCGGTCGGCGTCATTCGCATTTCGCCCCAGGCCCGGCGGTCGGCGAGCGTGGCCGCCCAGCCTTCGTCGCGCACGTCGCGGAAGAAGTCGGCGACGGTGCGTCTGTAGTGGTTGTCGTGGCCCGGCATCTTCTTCAGCCGCCGGAACAGCGCGGACGGATCGAGGTCGGCCCAGTCCGACAGCAGCACGACGTGCTCGCGATCCCAGTGGTAGGGCGCCGGCGCGCGCGGATCGACGATGATCGCGCCGTACAGGCCGGCCTGCTCCTGGTGCAGCGAGTGGCTGTGGTACCAGTAGGTGCCGGACTGCTTCAGCGTGAACCGGTACAGGTACGACTCGCCGGGCAGGATGCCGTCGAAGCTCATCCCCGGCACGCCGTCCATGTTCGCCGGCAGCAGGATGCCGTGCCAGTGGATCGAGGTCTGGATGCCCGGCGGCAGGCGGTTGGCGACGCGCAGGGTGACGGTGTCGCCCTCGCGCCAGCGCAGGGTCGGCGCGGGCAGTGCGTTGTTGACCGTGATCGCGGGACGCGTGCGTCCGGTGAAGTCGACGGTGGCGGTGCCGATGTCGAGCTGGAAGTCGCTGCCGGCAAGTTCGGTGCCGGGACGCGCATGGACGGCGTCGCGCGCGTGCGCGGGCAGGCGCAGGGTGCCGGCGGCGAGGGCGGCGCCGCCGAGGAACAGGCCCTGGACGAAGCTGCGGCGCGCGGGCGAGGCCGGCGCGTGCGCGGGGAGTCGCGGACTGCGGTGGATCATGGTGTGCTCCGTGGCGGAAGCGCGCGTGCGCGTCCGCCCAGTCGTGGAATCGGGAAAGGCGTCGCGCAGCGCGCTGGTGCGCGGCGACGCATCCGGGCCGCGATGGCGGCGGAGCTCAGGCGATCGGGGGACGCAATGGCGGCAACGCGTGCGCGGCGCGGACCTGCGCGGCCACCGTCCGCGCAGGCGCGGCCTCGTGGCCGGCCGACGGCAACCGCGGCGGCGGCGCCAGGACCGCGAAGCCGTGCTGGAGGCACAGGTCGAGGCACAGCTGCAGGCAATCGTCGTCGTCCTGCGCCGGCGGCGCTTCGCGGACGGGCGCGGGGTCGCGCATCGTGTGGCAGTCGGACGGGGCGTCGCGATCGGCCGCGGGCGCGTCCCGTTCCGCTCCGGCAATCGACGTCGCCATGCGCGTCGCCGCGACCGCAGGCACGACGGCGTCGAGCAGCAGGCACAGGCACAGCAACAGGCGAAGCAGGATCGGGGACACGGGGACGAAAGCCTTGCGGACGGCGCGGTGGGGCGCCAGGACCAAAGGATACCGCAGCGGCGCAGGCCGATCCCGACGGCGGGCCGTCGCGGGCCGTGGAAGCCTTGCGCTACGATGCCGCCATCTCCGCAGCCACGCGCCGCCTGGCGCGAAGCCCCGCATGACCGCATCGGTCGCCGACCTGGTCCGCCAGTACGATCCCTCGCTGCCGCTGGCCGAGGCCAGCACGCCGCCGTCGGCCTGGTACATCGATCCGCGCATCGCCGAACTGGAGCGGCGCACGGTGTTCGCCCGCACCTGGCAGTTCGCCGGGCGGCTGGACCAGCTGCGCGCGCCCGGCGACTACGTGACCTGCGAGATCGCGGGCGAACCGATCCTCGTCGTGCGCGGCGGCGACGGCGTGCTGCGCGGCTTCTTCAACGTCTGCCGCCACCATGCCGCGGCGGTGATGACGCAGGCGCAGGGCTGCGCGAAGAACCTGCGCTGCCCCTACCACGGCTGGACCTACACCCTCGAGGGTGCGCTCAAGGGCACGCCCAGCTTCGTCGACGAATGCCACTTCGACCGTGGCGCGCACGGGCTGGTGCCGGTCGACATCGCGGTCTGGGAACAGTGGGTGTTCGTGCGGCTCGACCGCGACGGCCCGACGCTGGAGGAATTCCTCGGCGAACGGGTCATCGCCGAGGTGAAGGCGCTGCACCTGGACCGGCTGCACTGGTTCGCGCGCCGGCACTACCTGTTCGACTGCAACTGGAAGGTGTTCGTCGACAACTACCTCGACGGCGGCTACCACGTCCCGCACCTGCACAAGGGCCTGAACAGCGTGCTGGACTTCAGGCAGTACACGATCGAGAACGGCCGCCACCACTGCCTGCAGTCGGCGCCGATGGTGCAGGGCGACATCGAGGAATTCGCGTCCGTGCGGGGCGGCGCGCGTGCGAACTACTACTGGTTCCATCCGAACTTCATGTTCAACTGGTACGAAGGAATGATGGACACCAACCTCGTGCTGCCGCTGGGCGTGGACCGCACCGAGGTGATCTTCGACTTCTGGTTCGACGACGTGTCCGATGCCGCGCGCGAACGCAACGAGGCGAGCATCGCCGTCGGCAACATCGTCCAGGACGAGGACATGGCGATCTGCAAGTCGGTGCAGCGCGGCCTGCAGTCGCGCGCCTACGATACCGGTCGTCTCTCGATCCGCCGCGAGGGCGGTGAACACCTGTTCCACCGGCTATTGCATGCGGATTTATCGCGGGAGTTTTTGAACCATGCAGGATGACGGCATGGCCCCCGCGAATGAACGAACTCCGCGGCAAGCCGCGGGGTATCGCCTTTCTCTGTTCTCTGTGGGAGCGCCCTTGGGCGCGATGCTTTTCGCTCCTGATCCGGCATCACGCCCAAGGGCGCTCCCACGGGATCGTGCTGCGCCTCAAGCGGCGGCGAATGGACCCGAAGAGATTCATTGAGCTTCGTCATTCCCGAGAAAGCGGAAATCCATTTTCACGGCGCGGGAAAGCAACATGGATTCCCGCTTTCGCGGGAATGACGGTGGGAAGAGGAGTCGCGTGTCGCTGGAGCCGCGACACGATGCCATCCGCCTCCGGAGCTCAGCCGATCGACAGTCCCTTGTCCTTGCGCTCGGCCAACCGCTTCTCGAGGTAATGGATGTTCTGGCCACCGGCCTGGAAGCCGCCGTCGGCCATGATCCGCTGCTGCAGCGGGATGTTGGTCTTGATGCCGTCGACCACCATCTCGGAAAGCGCCACGCGCATGCGCGCGATCGCCTGTTCGCGGTCGGCGCCGTGCACGATGAGCTTGCCTACCATCGAATCGTAGTTCGGCGGCACCGCGTAGCCCTCGTAGATGTGCGAGTCGACGCGCACGCCGGGGCCGCCGGGCGAGTGGAAGTGCTGGATCAGGCCGGGCGAGGGCAGGAAGGTGTCCGGGTCCTCGGCGTTGATGCGGCATTCGATCGCATGGCCGCGCAGCACCACGTCCTCCTGCCGGATCGACAGCTTCTGCCCCGACGCGATCTTCAGCTGCTCGCGCACCAGGTCGATGCCGGTGACCATCTCGGTGACAGGGTGCTCGACCTGGATGCGGGTGTTCATCTCGATGAAGTAGAAGCGGCCGTTCTCGTAGAGGAACTCGAAGGTGCCGGCGCCGCGGTAGCCGATGCGGATGCAGGCCTCGACGCAGACCCTGCCGATGTCCGCGCGCTGTTCATCGGTGATGCCCGGCGCCGGCGCCTCCTCGACCACCTTCTGGTGGCGGCGCTGCATCGAGCAGTCGCGCTCGCCGAGGTGGATGGCGTTGCCCTGGCCGTCGGCGAGCACCTGGATCTCCACGTGGCGCGGGTTCTCCAGGAACTTCTCCATGTAGACCATGTCGTTGCCGAACGCGGCCTTGGCTTCCTGCTTGGTGGTGCCGATGGCGTTGGCCAGCGCGGCCTCGGTATGCACCACGCGCATGCCGCGCCCGCCGCCGCCGCCGGCGGCCTTGACGATGACCGGATAGCCGATCTCGGCGGCGATCCTCAGGTTGGTGGCGACGTCGTCGCCGAGCGGTCCGCCGCTGCCCGGCACGCATGGCACGCCGGCGTCCTTCATCGCGCGGATCGCCTCGACCTTGTCGCCCATCAGGCGGATGGTGTCGGCCTTCGGCCCGATGAAGACGAAGCCGGACTGCTCGACGCGCTCGGCGAAGTCGGCGTTCTCGCTCAGGAAGCCGTAGCCGGGGTGGATCGCCTGCGCGTCGGTGACCTCGGCCGCGGCGATGATCGCCGGCATGTCGAGGTAGCTGCGGTTGGACGGCGCCGGGCCGATGCAGACCGACTCGTCGGCCATCGCCACGTGCTTGAGGTTGCGGTCGACGGTGGAATGCACCGCAACCGTGCGGATGCCCAGCGCGTGGCACGCGCGCAGGATGCGCAGCGCGATTTCTCCGCGGTTGGCGATGACGACTTTATCGAGCATGGGAAGGCCGGGAGTCGGGAGTCGGGAATGGGGAGTCGGAAGATCGCCGGGACGCCACGTCCCCGTTCCTCTTCCGTGGATCTATCGCATTCATCAGTGCGGTCAACTTGAGTGCGGTCAACTTGGCGAATACGCGGTCCACCAGTTCGGCTAGTCCATCGTGATCATCGGAATAGCCGAGTCGGACGGCGATCTGACGCTGTGTATCGAGTTCGGATAGGGAACCGCGAGCCATGGACAGGAATCTGAGGTATTCCGGTGTCGAGCGACGTGCGGCGCCTTCCGCGATGTTCGACGGAACGCTGACGGCGCAACGCCGGATCTGGCTGGTCAAACCGTAGCGCTCATCAGAGGGGAAGGAGGTGGAGTATCGATAAACAGCTTCCACCAGGTCCATGGCGTCGCGCCAGACCTCCAGCCGCTCGTGCGGCCGCCGTTCCGATTCCCGATTCCCCATTCCCGATTCCCGGTTTTCAGCCGATCACGAACAGCGGCTGATCAAACTCCACCGGCTGCCCGCTCTCGCAGACGATCGCGAGCACGGTGCCGGAGGCGTCGGCCTCGATCGGGTTGAACATCTTCATCGCCTCGATGATGCCCAGCGTCTCACCCGCCTTCACCGACTGGCCGACGGTGACGAAGGCCGGCTTGTCCGGCGCGGGCGAGGCGTAGAAGGTGCCGACCATCGGCGACTTCACGACGTGGCCATCGGGCAGTCCGGAGCCTGCGGCCTCGGCCGCGGCGCGGCCGCCGGTGGGGCCATCGACCGGCGACAGCATCGGCATTACCGGTTCGGCGCTGCGCGGGGCCGCGTGCGCGGCGGCGGGCGCCTGCGCGTAGACCACCGGCGCGGCGCCGCTGGTGCCGCGCGACAGACGCACCGACTCCTCGCCTTCCTTGATCTCGATTTCGGCGAGGTTCGATTCCTCGAGCAACTCGATGAGCTTCTTCAGCTTGCGCAGGTCCATGGGGGCCTCCTGGGGATCCGGTGCGGATGTTGCGTAACGGGAAAGGGGTCAGGCGCCCGGCGACAGCCGGCGCAGCGCCGCGTCGAGCGCGTAGCGGTAGCTGTCGGCGCCGAATCCGCAGACCACGCCGACCGCCTTGTCGCTGAAGTAGCTGTGCTGGCGGAACGGCTCGCGGGCGTGCGGGTTGGACAGGTGGATCTCGATGAACGGGATCGCCACCGCCGCCAGCGCGTCGCGGATCGCGACGCTGGTGTGGGTGAAGGCGGCCGGGTTGATCAGGATGAAGGTGGTGCCGTCGGTCCGCGCGGCCTGGATGCGCTCGACCAGTACGTGCTCGGCGTTGGACTGCAGGCTGTCCAGCACGTGGCCGGCCTCGGCGGCGCGGGCCTGGAGCTCGGCGTCGATGTCGGCCAGCGTGGCGTGCCCGTAGACCTCCGGCTCGCGCGTGCCGAGCAGGTTGAGGTTGGGGCCGTGCAGGAGCAGCAGCTGGGCCATCGGAGGATCGCGGACGGAATGGCGCGCAGTCTGGGGGAAGCGGCGAATGCTGTCCAGTTCGCCGACGTTGCCTGAAGTTAAGCCGTTGTTGGAGTTGGCACTCTAAACCCGGGCGATTCCGCGTGGTGCGGTCGTACGACCCGTGACGCCGGTCCGGTTGCGGCCACGGCCCGGTGCGTTGGAATGTCGATCCGCGGTGCCGTCGAACGACGTTCCGTGGACCTCGCCCGAAATGGACCCCCGACCATGCAGACCCGGACCCTCGGCACCCTCTATTACTCGCACAACCTCAACCCGCGGGTGGCGGTGGCCGTGGCGCGCCACCTGCGCGCCCCGCTGGCGTTCGTGCGGGCCGACCCCATGGGCAGGGACCGCGACGCCTTCCGGGCGATCAATCCGAACACCCTGGTGCCGGTCCTGGTGGAGGAGACGCAGACGCTGTGGGAGACGGATGCGATCGCGATGCGGTTGTCCGCCCTGCTCGACGACGGGTTCTGGCCCGCCGACCGCCGCGAACAGGTGATGCAATGGGTCAGCTGGAGCGCGCACCATTTCACGCGGGCGGGGGATGTCCTGTACTTCGAGCACATCATCGTCCCACGGTTCTTCGACCGCCCCGTCCGGCAGGCGGCGGTGGACGAGGCGGTGGAGAACTTCCACCGCTTCGCCGCCGTCCTCGACGGGTATCTCGCCGGCCGGACCTGGCTGGTGGGCGACGCGCTGACCTACGCCGATTTCCGCGTCGCCTCGGCGCTGCCGTTCGCCGAGGCCGCGTGCCTGCCGCTGGCGCCGTACCGGCACGTCCGGGACTGGTATGCGCGGATCGAGGCGATCGACGCCTGGTGCGAGCCGTTCGCCGGACTGGATTGATCCGGCCGGCGGCATCCGTACGCCCGAAGATCGCAGGAGCAACTGTCTGCTCCTTCCCCCGCTTGCGGGGGAAGGTTGGGATGGGGGCGAGGCGCGCAGCGCCGAGCTTTCGCCGCGAAGAGCGCCCCCACCCCAACCCTCCCCCGCAAGCGGGGGAGGGAGCTTGCTTGTAGGAGCGCCTTCAGGCGCGATGCTTTTTGCCTTGCATCCAGACGCGGAAGCAATCGCGCCTGAAGGCGCTCCTACGGAAGGGGGTGGATCATTGGGGGACGGCCCAGCCGTCGATCTCGCCATCCGCGAACGGGCCGATCTTCTGCTTCAGCAACCGGCCGTCGGATGCGACCAGTACGGTGTAGGGCAGCACGCCCCGGGGGTTGCCGAGGCGGACGCCGGCGTCCGCCGGGCCGGGCGCGTCGATGGCGAGCGGGTAGCCCACCGGGATGCGCTGCAGGAAGTCGTGCACGGCCTGCGGCTCGTCCAGCGCCAGGCCGAGCACCTGCACGCCGGCCTCGCCCTGTTCGCGGGCGTAGCGGTCGAGTTCCGGCATTTCCTTGATGCAGGGGCCGCACCAGCTGGCCCAGACGTTGACCAGCAGCGGGCGGCCGGCAAAGTCGTCCGGGAGGTAGATCGGGTCGCCGTCGAGCGCGGCCAGCTGGATCGCCGGCAGCGCCTCGCCGCGGCGGGCGACGGTCACGCCCGCGGGCGTCGGCGTGCCGGCCACGAGGGCGTCGTTGAGGATGCGCTGGCCGGCCTCGGTGCCCAGCAGCGGCCCCGGGCCGTTGAGCGCGAGGCTGGCCGCGATCCCGAGCGCGCCGGCCACCGCTGCCGCGAGCACGATCCGCGGCGGCGTGACCTTCATCGCGCCGCGCGCTGCAGCGCCGAGACCACGATGTCGTCGCTCAGCAGCGCCGGCAGCACCTCGCCCTCGCCGCCGCCGGCCGGATAGACCACGTACAGCGGCACGCCGACGGCCTTGTGGGCGTCGAGGAAGGCGGTGATCGCTGGATCGGTGTTGGTGTAGTCGCCGACGAGGTAGGCGGCATCGGCTTCGGCCAGTGCCGTGCGGAAGGCGTCCTGCGACAGCACGCGCTTCTCGTTCGCCTTGCAGGTCACGCACCAGTCGGCCGTCATGTTGACGAACACCACGCGGCCCTCGTCGCGCAGCGCCTGCAGGCGTTCGGGCGTCCATGCGGCGCGTTCGCCGTCCGCGGACTGGGCCGCGCGCGCCGGCGGCGGCAGCGAGCCCACCTTCCACACCGGCGCCAGCGCCAGCACCGCCAGCAGCAGGGCCAGGACGCGACCGAGTGCGCCGCCGGTCCAGCGCCTGCGCTCGTGCCACCACAGCGCCAGCGCGAACACCGCCAGGCCCGCGGCGACCAGCGCCATCGCATCCGCGCCGCGCTGCTTGCCCAGCACCCACAGCAGCCAGATCGCGGTCAGGTACATCGGGAACGCGAGCACCTGCTTGAGCGTCTCCATCCACGCCCCGGGCCTGGGCAGCCGGTCGGCCAGCGCCGGCACGAAGCCGATCAGCAGGAACGGCAGCGCCAGGCCCAGGCCCAGCATCAGGAACACCAGCAGCGCCAGCAGCGGCGAGGCGGCGAACGCGAACGCCAGCGCGCCGCCCATGAACGGCGCGATGCAGGGGCTGGCGACCACGCAGGCCAGCACGCCGGTGAAGAAGTCGCCGGCCGGCCCGGTCTTCGCCGCCAGCGACTGGCCGACGTTGCCGAAGCCACCGCCGAGCGTGAACACGCCCGACAGGCTCAGCCCGACCGCGAACATCAGGTACACCAGCGCCGCCACGAACCACGGCTGCTGCAGCTGGAAGCCCCAGCCCAGCGCCAGCCCGCCGGCGCGCAGCGCGACCACCAGCAGCCCGATCGCGGCGAACGCGGCGAGCACGCCCAGCGTGTACCAGAGCGCATGGCTGCGCGCGTGGGCGCGGCTCTCGCCGCTTTGCGCCACGCCCAGCACCTTCAGCGACAGGATCGGCAGCACGCAGGGCATCAGGTTCAGCACCAGGCCGCCGAGCAGGGCGAGCAGCAGCGCGCCGAGGATGCCGCCCTTCGGCAGCGCCGCGCCGGGCGGGCGCGTGCGGACGGCGTTGTCGGCGGTAGCGTCGGAAGCGACAGCGGCCGAGGAGTCGATTCCGCGCGAGGGGTCGGAGTCGATTCCTGCCCCGGTCACGCCTGGCGCCGGGTCGATCGCCGATGCGGTAATCGACTCCGACCCCGGTGTTCCCGCCCCTCCGGCAAGCGGCGCGGGCGCCGCCTCGGCTTCCGCCAGCGCACGCGTGGCCTCTGCCGCCGTCTCGACGCTTCCCGCCGGCAGCGCCACGTCCATCGTGCGCGTCATCGGCGGATAGCAGATGCCCTCGTCCTGGCAGCCCTGGAAGGTCGCGGTGAGCGTGACCCGGGCCGCATCCGCCACGCGCCGGCGCAGCGGCAGCGGCACGTCGACCTGGTCGAAGTAGACGACGACCTCGCCGAAGTGTTCGTCGCGGTGCGCCACGCCCGTCGGCCAGCGCGGCGTGCCAGGCGCGATGCCGTCCGCGCCGTCGAGGCGGAAGCTGCTGCGGTCGCGATACAGGTAATAGCCCTTCGCCGGCGTGAAACGCAGCAGCAGGGTGTTGCCGTCGCCGGCGATGGCCTCGAAGCCGAACGCCCGCTCCGGCGGCAGCGGCAGGGCCTGCGCCGTGCCGTCGCGGCCGATGCCGAGCGTCGTCGATGCGGTCGGCGCACCGGACAGGCTGCGTCCGAGCGCCGAGAATCCGGAATCATTTCCCGTGGGAGCGCCTTCAGGCGCGATTGCCGGACCGGGCGATGAAGCGATCGCGCCTGAAGGCGCTCCCACGGGCAATGCGACCTGCAGCGTGCGCGTCTGCGGCGGGTAGCAGATGCCGATGTCGGCGCAGCCCTGGTACTTCACCTGCAGCGTCAGCGCTTGGATACCGTCCGCGGCGGCGCCGGTCAGCACCGCGGTTGCGCGGTTGCGGTAGGTCTCGACCTCGCCGAAGAACTCGTCGGTGTGCTTCTTCCCCGCCGGCAGCTGCAGCGCGTTGGCCTTGAAGCCGCCGGCGGTCTCCTGCACCGCGATGCGGTGGCGGTACAGGTAGTAGCCGTCGGCGATCGCCCAGTCGATCTCGATGCGGTCGCGGGCAACGGCGCGCGCGCCCAGCGCGAAGGCTTCGTCGACCGGCAGCAGTTCGTCCTGCTCGACCGCGGCCAGCGCCGGCAGCGCGGCCGCGAGCAGGGCGATCGATGCGAGGCGGCGCCACCAGGGTGCGGTCGGGTTCAAGCGTCGGCTCCAGTGCGGGTTTCGTCGGCGATCCAGGCGAGGTAGCCGGGCAGGCCACCGTCGATGTCGACCGCGATCACTTCGGGAAGTTCGTAGGGATGCAGCGCGACGATCCGCTCGGTGAGGGCGGCCAGCCGCGCCTTCGTCGTCTTGGCCAGCAGCAGCACCTCGTCGGCGCGCTCCACGGCGCCCTGCCAGCGGTACACGGAGGTGATCCCGGGCAGCACGTTGACGCAGGCCGCGAGCCGTTCGCCCACGAGCGCCTCGGCCAGACGGCGTGCCGTGCCGGTGTCCGGGCAGGTGCAGAAGCAGGCGACGGCGGTCACGGCGTGGGGGCGGGGACGGGATCTCGGGCCGGATAGGGTAGCCGACGCCGCCGCGCGCCGCCGGGACGCAGCGTTCCGGCAACCGCTCAGCGCTGCGGCGGCAGTTCGTCCGGGCGCTTCGTACGCCGGAACCGCAGCGCCTGCCGCCAGAGCCGGCCGTTGATCAGTCCGCGCGAATGGAACAGCGCCAGCATCACCGCCACCGTGGCGACGCTGGCGATCACCGCGTAGCGCAGCTTGCCCCACTCGCCGTCGAAGCCGAAGTCGATCAGCTGGAACACGACCTGCAGCATGCCGAGGAAGGCGACGTAGAACAGCACGCGCTCGAGGAACTTCTCCGCCTTCTGCCTCTCGTTGTCGCGCAGGTCGTCGACCGTCTGCTCCAGTTCGCCGACCACCTTGGCCCAGTAATCCTCGCGCTGGTTGATGCCGCGCACGGTCTCGATCGATTCGTAGAACTCGCGTTCGGTGTCGTAGCGCAGCACGTTGAAGTAGCGGTGCTTGGCGATGTGGTTGAAGGTCTCCAGCCGGAAGCGGCGGAACGCCTCGAACGCCTCGTCGGCGACGTGGGTGGAATAGGCGCGGTGGTTGTTCACTGCGTCGGCGTGCAGCAGGCCGTCGTTCTCGAGCTTGACGATCAGCCGGCGCACCATGCCCTCGTATTTGCGCACCAGTGACTCGTTGTGCATCGTCATCAGGTGCACGAGGAACAGGTAGGGGCAGGTGCCGATCCAGCCGCGCCCGACCTCGAGGCTGCGCGAGCCCGCGACCACCTCGTAGACCGAGCTCTGGGTGGCGTAGACGAGGAAGTGGCTGTCGTCGTCGTCGATGCCGGCCGGCGGGTAGATCGGGTCGGTGCCGTCCTGGATCTCCGACACGTCCTGGCGCAGGAAGTCGACGATGTTCTGCAGGAAGCCGGACAGGAAGTAGTAGTCCAGGTGCGCCGGCGGGCAGCGCGGCGGCTGCAGGTCGACCTCGTCGTAGCGGTTGCGGCCGTCGTCGCCGCGCCCGGGGCGGACCGCGGCCATGTCGCGCAGCCCGGTGCGCAGCGGCGGCTTGAGCAGCGCGAAGAAGTAGGGATCCTGCAGCAGGAACACCGTGCGGCACTGCAGTTCGCCCAGCGGCCGCCGGCCGGTGGCCGGGGAAGCCGCCGCCTTGCCGGTGTCGGCTGCGATGTCGGCGTCGGCCTCCGGATCGGGATCGAGCAGCAGGCGCTGCCACAGGCTGCGGTCGCGCGCGGGCGCGGCCAGGTCGACCGCGCGGCGCCCCAGCATCACGCGGATGCCCGACAGCAGGCTCGCCGCATGGCGCTCGAAGGTGGCCGCCACATAGTCGTGCAGCGACAGCGGCACGTCCGACTTCGGCGAATGCAGGCGCAGCCCGCTCTCGTCCGCGGCGTCCACCCAGCGCGTGCCCTCGGTCGGGAACACCGCCTTCTGCAGCAGCGACAGTGCGTAGTAGTGCGCGTGGTCGTGCCGATACGACAGTTCCAGCGACAGGTGGTAGGTCAGCGAGGTGTTCGAATGCGCCACCCAGAACGCGCGGCAGCGCGCTGCCAGCCGCACCGGCGACGACAGCGCCAGCGAGAAGCGGTCGCCCTCGGTCTCCCAGCGCACGTCGGCGGGGAACGAGACCTCCACCTCGTCGCAGACGTTCTCGCCGTCGCTGTCGCCGGCGCGGCGCGGCTCGCTCGGCGTGTCGAGCAGGAAGTCCTGGATGAACAGGCCGCGCTGGCGGTCGGCGATATCGTTGAACAGGGGCTCGATCGCCTGGCCCAGGCGCCGGCTGTCCTGGTAGTCGCTGTTGTCCTGCGCGTCGTCGCCGCGCAGCGCGGCCAGCAGTTTCCGGTTCCAGTAGCAGCGGCCCCCGCGGTCGGCGACCAGCGCCTGCATGCGCCGCTCGTCGATCAGGAAGGAGAGCGTGACGTGCAGGCGACCGTCGCCGTCGCGCAGGTCCAGCGCGGCCTTCAGCAGGTCTTCGGTCGGAAGTTCGGTCGCGGTCATGCGGTCCCCGTTTCGATGTGCGCCTCAGGACAACGCTGAAAGGCCCCGGTTTGTCATTCCGGCCCCGGACTTGATCCGGGAGAGGAATCTTGGGGGATCAAGAGCAGATTTCTCGCTGCGCTCGAAATGACAGTTGTTCAGTGGTTCTCGATGCCCGCGAGTCGTTCGCGCAATCCCCTGCGCGGCACCTCGCCGCGCGCGACGTCGGCCGCGGCGCGCAAGGCGGGAAGATGCGGCAGCGGGTCGAGCAATGCAAATCCGTCGCCGGCCGCGCAGCCTTGCGCGCATCGGTCGAGCTGCGCGCGGGTCGCGGCATCGGCGCGCGGGTCGCCGTCCTTCAGCACCGAGATCGCGAAGAAGCGCTCGAGGTGGCCGCCCAGCACGCAGGCGTCGAGGGCCCCGGCGCCTGCGTCGACCACGCCCAGCATCAGGCCCTCGTCGGCCGCCTGGCTCGCCGACAGCGGCGGCTGCAGGTAGGGGAAATCGAGGATGCGCGCGCCCAGCCGCGCCCAGATCGCGACGCGGTCGAACTGGTCGACGCCGGCGATGGCGTTGTCGAGCGCGTAGTCCTCGGCGCTCATCAGCAGCGGGTCGTTGAGCTCGATGAACACCAGCAGCGGCAGCGCAGCGATGGCGTCGCCGTCGAACGACATCCGCGCCAGCCGCCCGCTCGCCTCCACCATGTCGCGCAGGTGGCCGCGGCCGCGGTGGCCTGGCGCGACGAAGACGTAGTTGAGGTTCATCGCCAGCACGATCGCGCCGTCGCGCGCCGCGACCGCGTGGCAGATGAAGTTGGCGCCGCCGACCACGTCGCCGTCGCGTTCGGCCACCAGCACCCATTCGCGGAAGGGGCCGAAGCGTTCCAGCAGCCGCGCCTGCGCCTGGCCGTGGTTCAGCGCCAGGCATTCGACGAAGCCCTCGCGCCCCTCCTTCTCGTCCGGCAGCACGAAGGCGCCGTCGTAGGCGGCGAAGAAGCGGCCGAACACGGCGCCGTCGCGGGTCGAGGCGCGGACCTGCAGCGTGCCGGCGCGGGCGCCGGTATCGAGCGCGAAGCCGGCATCGGCGAGGGCGGACAGGCGTGGCGGCGGCGATGTGCTCAAGCGGCGCTTCCCGGGGTTCTGCCCGATAGCGTAACCGCGGGCGCCGCATGGAACGCAGCGTGCCGATGCGCCGGGACCCCGGGCCGCTGCGTTTTCGCCCGGCTGGTCTTATTCTTCCGCCATCCCCCACGGCACCCTTTCCCCATGTCGCGACCGTTTCGTGCTGTTTCGCGCCGCCTGGCCATCGTGGCACTGCCTTTCCTTTGCGCCTGGAGCGCCGCCGCCGTCGCCCAGGTCGAGGTCGGCGCCGGTATCTCGCTCACCCGCGGCAACGAGGACACGCCGGTCGTGGCCGTGGCCTGGCTGCCGCGATGGCGGGAATTCCACGGCGGAACGCTGCACTGGGAAGTCGGCGCGATGCATCTGCGCGGGCGCAGCGATTCGGATTTCGACAACGACGACGACGTCACCCTGGTGCACGGCGGACTGCGCTACGAGCGTCCGAGCGGCATGGTCGGCGGCTTCGGCATCGGCGTGCAGAGCGGCTGGACCGAGGCGCTGTCGGGCGACCCGCAGTTCATCAGCACCTTCGGCTGGCGCTGGGGCCGCTTCTCGCTGCTGGCGCGGCACATCTCCAACGCCAGCCTGCACCAGCCCAACGACGGCGAGACGATGCTGCAGGGGGCGTGGCGGTTCTAGGGTCGCTGTTCCAGGCGCCTTCGGCGGCGGCAGGCGGCAATCCGGCGACCGGGGCCGGCCTCCCGCGCACGGCGAACGGGTCCGCTTTTTGCTCGTCATCCCGGCGAAAGCCGGGATCCATTTTGATCTTGCGGTCCGCGAGCCGGATCGAGCGTGCAACTGCAAAAATGGATCCCGGCTTTCGCCGGGATGACGGCAATTTTCCTAACCGCCCCCGATGTACCGTCGCGGCACGCGCTTGAGCCCCGTCAGCAGGCGATACGGGCTGTTGCCGCTGCCCGCGGCGACTTCGGCCACCGGCAGGTCCGGTCCCCAGAGCTCGATCCGGGTGCCGAGCCCGGCCCCGGGATGGTCGGTCAGATCCACGGTCAGCATGTCCATCGACACGCGGCCGATCAGTTCGCCGGGGCGGCCGTCGATGATCACCGGCGTGCCCGAGGTGGCGTACTGCGGATAGCCGTCGGCGTAGCCCGCCGCGACCACGCCCACGCGCGTGGGCCGCGTGGTGATGAAGGTGCCGGCATAGCCGATCGGTTCGCCCGCGGCGAGTTCGCGCACCGCGATCACCTTCGACTCGAGCCGCATCACCGCGCGCAGCGCGTCGGCCTCGGCGCGGGGCGCGTCGAGCATGTGCGAGCCGTAGAGCATCAGTCCCGGGCGCACCCAGTCGCGGCGCGTGCCGGGCCAGGCCATCAGCGCCGCGGAGTTGGCGATGCTTGACGCGGTACCGGCAGGCAGCTGCGCGAGCGCGGCATCGAAGGCCGCGAGCTGTTCGCGGGTGCTGGCGTGCGAGAGCTCGTCGGCGCGCGAGAAGTGGCTCATCGCGACCATGCCTTCGATCCACGGCAGCGCGTGCAGGCGTCGCCAGGCATCGAGGTACTCGTCCGGCGACAGGCCGAGCCGGTGCATGCCCGAGTCGAGCTTCAGCCAGACCTGCCACGGGCGCGTCGCGCGATGGTGTTCGAGCGCGTCGACCTGCCACGGCGAAGCGACGACCGTCCAAAGGTCGTGGCGCTCGACCAGCGCCAGCTCTTCCGCGTCGAAGAAGCCTTCCAGCAGCACGATGGGCGCGCGGATGCCGGCCTCGCGCAGCTCCAGCGCCTCCTCGATGCAGGCGACGCCGAAGCCGTCGGCCTCGCCTTCGAGCGCGCCGGCGCAGGCGACGGCGCCGTGGCCGTAGGCGTCGGCCTTGACCACCGCCAGCGCCTTGCCGCCGCCGAGCGCGCGCGCGTGGCGGTAGTTGTGGCGCAGGGCGTCGAGGTCGATGGTGGCGCGGGACGGACGCATCAGCGCAGCCCCGTCGGCGCCGCCGGCCACGGGCGGTCGTAGCGGGAGATGTCGAGGCCTTCGCTGTCGATGGCGGGTGCGCGGCCGTCGACCAGGTCGGCCAGATAGCGCGCCGAGCCGCAGGCCATGGTCCAGCCGAGCGTGCCGTGGCCGGTGTTGAGCAGCAGGTTGCGGTATTTCGTCGCGCCGATCACCGGCGGGCCGTCGGGCGTGGACGGGCGCAGGCCGGTCCAGAACTCCGCGTTCGCAAGATCACCGCCGTCGGGATACAGGCTGCGCACCACCAGCTCCAGCGTCTCGCGCCGGCGCTGCGGCAGCGACAGGTCGTAGCCGGCCACTTCGGCCATGCCGCCGACGCGGATGCGCTGGTCGAAGCGGGTAATCGCGACCTTGTAGCTCTCGTCAAGCACGGTCGAGTGCGGCGCCATCTCCGGCCGCGCGATCGGGATGGTCAGCGAATAGCCCTTGAGCGGATACACCGGCAGGTCGATGCCGACCGGCGCCAGCAGCCGCGGCGACCAGCTGCCCAGCGCCAGCACGTAGCGGTCGGCGGTCTCGACGCGGCCATCGATGCGCACGCCGGCCAGGCGGTCGCCGTCGACCTGCAGCGCCTCGATCGTCTGCCCGTGGCGGAACTCCACGCCCGCCGCCGCGGCCAGCGCCGCCAGCCGGGTGGTGAACAGGTGGCAGTCGCCGGTCTCGTCGCCGGGCAGGCGCAGCGCGCCGGCCAGCGTATCGGCGACGCCGGCAAGCGCCGGCTCGGCGCGGACGATGCCGGCGCGGTCGAGCAACTCGTAGGGCACGTCGTAGTCGCGCAGGATGGCGATGTCCTTGGCCGCGCCGTCGAGCTGGGCTTGGGTGCGGAACAGCTGCGTGGTGCCGAGGGTGCGCTGTTCGTATTCGATGCCGGTGTCGCGGCGCAGTTCCTCCAGGCAGTCGCGGCTGTACTCGGCCAGCCGCACCATGCGCGCCTTGCTGATCGCGTAGCGGTGGTGGGTGCAGTTGCGCAGCATCTGCCACAGCCAGCGGACCTGGGCCGGGTCCGCGCTCGGCTTGATCGCCAGCGGCGCGTGCCGCGACAGCAGCCACTTCACCGCCTTGAGCGGGATCCCCGGCGCCGGCCACGGCGAGGCGTAGCCGGGCGAGACCTGGCCGGCGTTGCCGAAGCTGGTTTCCATCGCCGGGCCGGCTTCGCGGTCGACCACCACGACCTCATGGCCCTGCTGGCGCAGGTACCAGGCGCTGGTCACGCCGATCACGCCGGAACCCAGGATCAGGATGCGCATCGCGGTTGCCTCGACGGAAGACAGGTGGGTGGGGTGCGGTGGCGGCCATCGAACCGTCATCCCCGCGCAGGCGGGGATCCAGTGTCTTCCGCGCGGGCGGGCAGTAAAGACGCTGGATCCCCGCCTGCGCGGGGATGACGAGCGGTGGGGCGGGACATCGACCAGTATAGGAAGACGAACCCAGTGGAATTTGCCGTTTACTCGCATCTAGGCAGGTAATATTGCCAAGATTTCGATCTTCGGCAGGACTGTGAAGACCAGGGAACTCGACCGCATCGACCGCAAGATCCTGCGCATCCTGCAGCAGGAGGGCCGCATCCCGTTCACCGAACTGGGCGAGCGCGTCGGCCTGTCGACCACGCCCTGCACCGAGCGCGTGCGCCGGCTCGAGCGCGACGGCGTGATCACCGGCTACCACGCCCGGCTGGCGCCGTCCGCGGTCAAGGCCGGCCTGCTGGTGTTCGTCGAGATCAGCCTGGCCTACAAGTCCGGCGACATCTTCGAGGAGTTCCGCCGCGCCGCGCTGCGGCTGCCCAACGTGCTGGAGTGCCACCTGGTCTCGGGCGACTTCGACTACCTGATCAAGGCGCGGATCTCGGAGATGGCCTCCTACCGCCGGCTGCTCGGCAGCACCCTGCTGACCCTGCCGCACGTGCGCGAGTCGAAGAGCTACATCGTGATGGAAGAGGTGAAGGAGACGCTGGAGTTGCCGGTGGGGGATTGAGGGAACCGGCTCCGGGCTGGCCCCCATCCCAACCCTTCCACCCGTAAAGGGCGCAATGCCCCGGAGGCGGGGGAAGGGCTTTCTTTACCTGCTCCCTCCCCCGTTGGGGTGGGGGCTACCGAAGCCGCGCAAAGAAATTCCCTGCGCCCCCTTGAAAGTCCCCGCCCCCCACCCTATGTCCCGCCCACTCCCGGCCTGTCCGGGATTTCTGCGCCCGCGATGCTGGCAGTCGTCATGTGCGAGTGCTAACATCGCCGCCCCTTTACCAGTCCAATCAATCACTTAAGAGGATTGAACATGAGCAACATCAAGCCGCTGTACGACCGCGTGGTCATCAAGCGCATGGAAGAAGAGAAGGTCTCCGCCGGTGGCATCGTGATCCCGGATTCGGCCACCGAGAAGCCGATCAAGGGCGAAGTCGTCGCCGTGGGCGAGGGCAAGGTGCTCGACAACGGCAGCCTGCGTGCGCCGAAGGTCAAGGCCGGCGACAAGGTGCTGTTCGGCAAGTACAGCGGCACCGAGGTCAAGCTCGACGGCACCGAATACCTGGTGGTGAAGGAAGACGACATCTTCGCGATCCTCGGCTGATCGCGGCGTCTCCATAGGGCGGGCCTTGGCCCGCCACCACGCACTTTCCCTGTTCCGATGGCGGGTTGAAACCCGCCCTATACACATTCGAGGTAATCGCAATGGCTGCCAAGGAAATCCGTTTCGGCGAGGACGCACGCTCCAAGATGGTGCGCGGCGTCAACACGCTCGCCAATGCCGTCAAGGCCACCCTCGGCCCGAAGGGCCGCAACGTCGTGCTCGAGAAGAGCTACGGCGCCCCGACGATCACCAAGGACGGCGTGTCCGTCGCCAAGGAGATCGAACTCGCCGACAAGTTCGAGAACATGGGCGCGCAGATGGTGAAGGAAGTCGCTTCCAAGACCTCCGACAACGCCGGCGACGGCACCACCACCGCCACCGTGCTGGCGCAGGCGCTGATCCGCGAAGGTTCCAAGGCGGTTGCCGCCGGCATGAACCCGATGGACCTCAAGCGTGGCATCGACAAGGCCGTCGTCGCCGCCGTGGCCGAGCTGAAGAACATCAGCAAGCCCACCGCCGACGACAAGGCCATCGCCCAGGTCGGCACGATCTCCGCGAACAGCGACGAGTCGATCGGCAACATCATCGCCGACGCGATGAAGAAGGTCGGCAAGGAAGGCGTGATCACCGTCGAGGAAGGCTCGGGTCTGGACAACGAGCTCGACGTCGTCGAGGGCATGCAGTTCGACCGCGGCTACCTGTCGCCGTACTTCATCAACAACCAGCAGTCGATGTCGGCCGAACTGGATGACCCCTTCATCCTGCTGCACGACAAGAAGATCTCCAACGTCCGCGACCTGCTGCCCGTGCTCGAAGGCGTGGCCAAGGCCGGCAAGCCGCTGCTGATCGTGGCCGAAGAGGTCGAGGGCGAAGCGCTGGCGACGCTGGTGGTCAACACCATCCGCGGCATCGTCAAGGTCTGCGCCGTGAAGGCCCCGGGCTTCGGCGACCGCCGCAAGGCGATGCTCGAAGACATGGCCGTGCTGACCGGCGGCACCGTGATCTCCGAGGAAGTCGGCCTGCAGCTGGAGAAGGCGACCATCGCCGACCTCGGCCGCGCCAAGAAGATCCAGGTCTCCAAGGAGAACACCACGATCATCGACGGCGCCGGCGAGACCGGTGGCATCGAGGCGCGCATCAAGCAGATCAAGGCGCAGATCGAGGAAACCTCCTCGGACTACGACCGCGAGAAGCTGCAGGAGCGCGTGGCCAAGCTGGCCGGCGGCGTAGCGGTGATCAAGGTCGGCGCGTCCACCGAGATCGAGATGAAGGAAAAGAAGGCGCGCGTCGAAGACGCCCTGCACGCCACGCGTGCTGCGGTGGAAGAGGGCGTGGTCCCGGGCGGCGGCGTGGCGCTGGTGCGCGCGCTGCAGGCCATCGGTGAGCTCAAGGGCGCGAACGAGGACCAGAATCACGGCATCGTCATCGCCCTGCGCGCGATGGAAGCCCCGCTGCGCGAGATCGTGACCAACTGCGGCGAAGAGCCCAGCGTGGTGCTCAACGCGGTCAAGGATGGCAAGGGCAACTACGGCTACAACGCCGCGACCGGCGAGTACGGCGACATGATCGAGTTCGGCATCCTGGACCCGACCAAGGTCACCCGTTCGGCGCTGCAGAACGCGGCCTCGATCGCCGGCCTGATGATCACCACCGAGGCGATGGTGGCGGAGCTTCCGAAGAAGGAAGAGCCGCACGCGCATGGCGGCGGCGGTGGCATGGGCGGCATGGGCGGCATGGATTTCTGATCCGCGCCCCATCACGCGTCAATGCAGTAAAGGAAAACCCTGCCTCACGGCGGGGTTTTCTTTTGGGTGATTCCCAAGAGCATCTAACGGAATGAATTCCGTCATCCCGAGCGCAGCGAGGGATCTCGACCCTTGTCTGCACATGACGCGCAGAAGCAGATCCCTCGCTGCGCTCGGGATGACATCCTGTTAGAGGCTCCAAGCTAGTCGGGGTGCGTGTTTCCAGCCCGTCGTCATGCCGTGGTTCCGTCCGGGGAAGCGCGTGGCTTTCGATCCAGCTGATGCAACTCGCGGCTCAGCGAGCCTCGTAGGAAAGCGTGCCGTCGAGGCCGGCGGCCTCGCCGTCCGGTTCGAAGCGCAGGTGGAAGCCGTTGTTGCGTCGGTTCAGGCGCAGCAGGGCTTCGACGTCGCCCGGGCCGTCGGGGCGGACGACGACCTCCGCCGCGGTGCCGGTGCTGCCATGGAGGGAGATCCTCACCGTGCCCCGCTGCACGGTGAAGTGCCCTTTCACGAAGGCCAGGCGTCGCCCGGTGTCGATCCTGATGCCGGCGGAGGTCTGCCGATCGAATTTCGCGATGGTGAGCGTGCAGTCCTTTTTCACGTCGTCGTCGATGTCGGCGACGACGACCGACCCCGAGCACTTCACCACGGCGGCGTGCGCCGGCGCTTCGCAGCCGGATGCGGCGAGGACAAGGGACGCGGCGCCAAGCCCCGCCAGCCACCGGCGCTTCGTTGCCGCCCGGATGCCGGGGCGCATCATCTGGAGGTGATCTTCAGGCGCTCGACCTTGCCCGAGGCGGGGACGTCGCAGGTGTCCTGGTTCGAGAAGCCGGCGACGGCCATGTTCCTGCTCCCTTCGGTTTCGCCGGCGGCCATCCCGTGGCAGGCCGAGCCGGCCATCTCGCCCCCGTTCTGGCAGGCGATGACGAGGTCCCAGCAGGCCTCGAAGCTGCCGCTGCCGCCGGTGCGCCGGACCTGGCAGTCGACGCCGTGCGGACCGGGGGTGCCGCAGTCCACGCGGGCAGCGTCGAGGTCGCTGACGGTACACGCGGACAGTGCCAGTCCTGCGGTGGCCAGGGCGACGGCGAGGGCAATGGTGTGAAGTTTCATGGATGTGCTCTCCGGAGTGTGTTTGCGTGGAATGTCATTCGCCGATGACGATGGAAGCCGAGATCCGGAGGACGTTGCCGGACCTGGGCAGGAAATCGAGCTGGAATTCCGGCTCGAAATCGCCTTTCGCATGCCAGTCCTGGATCTTCAGCGGGCGGGGACCGTCGTCGCCTTGCAGCGTCGCGGTCACCCTGTAGCGCCCGATCGGGACGTCCTCGATCTGGTAGCGATCCACCCAGTAGTGGTCGCCCACCCGCAGCCGGAGCGTTTTTCCCTGTGATCCGTCGATCAGCGGGCCATGCGGCGTCAGGGTCAGTTCGATGGCTTCCAGGTCCTCGTAGAAGCCGATGGCCGGGCTGAGCTGGATGAATCCGCCGTAATAGCCGTACTCGTTGCCGGGCGTGCGTCCCTCCAGCTTCCAGGTGAAGTCGCGGACGACGCCGTCCTCGTTGAAGGAATCGTCGTTGTCCGGATCCAGTTCCAGGACGTAGGTCCTGCCGTTGTACGTCTTCCTGAAAGAGGCATCCGCCTTCCATGCGCCGGGCTGCACCCTGATCCGATAGCTGCCGTCTTCGCGCGTCGTGCCGTCGATGTAGGAGGCGTAGAAGACGCTGTTGTCCAGCAGTATCTTCGCCCCGGCAATCGGGTTGCCCTGCGTGTCGACGGCCCTTCCCGTGGCATAGCCCTTTTCCGGCGCGATCGCGTCCTTGCCGGCGTGCCCTTCGCAGGCGGACAGGCCCGACAGCAGCAGGCTCGCCAGGAGGGTCATCGTTGTTTTTGTCTTGTGCATGTCGTGGGTGTCGGAAACCATTTGGAGGATGGACAGGCCGGGGAACCCGGTTTTCCCGCCCGCGTGCGCGACCGGCCCTGGGGCGTTGCGGCGTACGGAGGCTTGATCCGCGTGGAAAACATCCGGTGCAGGACGAGTCAAGGCCGGCCCCGCAGGCGTCAGCGCCCCAGCAGCCCGCGCAGCATTCCCTTGGCTGTTTCCTTCGCCGCCGGCTTCGCGGCCTCGCGCGCGGCGCCTGCGCCGAGGCCGGGCATCAGCATCGCGGTGGACTTGCTGCGCACGCGCACGTTCCAGGCCGGGCTCCAGTCGCGCGCGGCGTCGGCCGGGCGCGGCTGCGCCAGCGAGCGCTCGTTGCCGTAGGCGATCATCTGCACCATCGGCGCGCCCTCGGTGCCGGCGAACACTTCGGTCGGGATCCGGCAGCTGCGCGCGTCGGCGCCGAGCAGGGTGCGCTTGCCGGTCCACTGCGCCACCAGGTTCCCGGGCAGGTAGTTCATCAGTTCCGGGCCGGCGTAGCCGTCTTCCGAACTGCTCCACATCACCACGGTGTCGCCATGCGTGGCCATGGCGTGGATGAAGTAGGCGCGGGCGCCGTCGACCGCGTTCCAGCCCAGGGTCATGCCTTCGCGGGGGGTGCCGGAGCTTTCGAGTTCCAGCGCGGGCAGGAAGTCGTCGCCGTCGCCGAGCGCGAACTGCATCGAACCCGGCAGGCCGTCGCCGGTGAGCTGGTGCGTGCCGACGAGCGAGGCCTTGTCGGGGATCGAGCGGCGGGCGGCGGGGTTCGGCCACAGTACGTGCTGCGGGGTGATGTCGGGCCCCTGTTCGGGCACCTTGCGCGGCGCCATCGCGCGTCCGCCCTGGACCACCTTGCCGTTGCGGACCGTCATCGAGTACTCGACCGGCTGGCCGCTGCGCGCTTCCTCGCCGCAGCCCCAGTAGTAGCGGACCTTGTAGGTGCCGCCGTCGGCCAGGCCGAGGCCGTCGGTGCCGTCGTTGCTGCCGCCGACGGGGGATTCGCGCTGTTCGCGCGGCAGCAGGTCGATGCTGTTGCCCAGCTGCAGGCCCTTGGGCACCGCCTGGCCGGCGGGCAGGCCCGGCGCGGCGCGGTTGTACAGCGCGATGTCCGCGTACTTGCCGGGCATGCCCGGATGCCGGGCCATGCCGTAGCTGGGGCGCTGGCCGCCCATGGCGCCGGCGAGGCGGCCCATCGCGCCCATGCCCGGCATGCCCGGCATGGCGTGGGTGGCGACGTCGATGTAGAGCTCGGCCTGCGCCGCTTGCGCAGAGGCGGACAGGGCGGCGACGGATAGCGTGAGCGCCAGGGCCGATGCGGCGGGAAGAGGGGAAACAGGCATTGTCGTGTCCTTGCAGGAGAAAGACGGGCCGGATGGCGGTCCGGCCGTGCCCGGTGCATCCGGGCCTGCCATCCACGAGAAAGCGGGACGGGAACTGACAGGGGGCGAGGAACGGGAGGTCGCGGCCCATTGCGGACGCGCGGCGGCGGCAGCCTCGGCGTCAGCGCGGGGTGTGGCGCAGGGTGGCGGTGCCGACGTCTTCCAGTGACCCCATCGGCCCGAGCCCGTTGAGGAAGGACCACTTGGCGGTGGCGAAGACTTCGCTGCCGTGGATCTCCCAGTCGTCGATGACCGCCTTGCCGTCGATGAGGTCGTCGCGATGGTTCACCAGGTAGGCGCCCGGCGCGCCGACCAGGTCGGCCGCGGGCGGGGCGGTCACGCCGCCGCAGGACATGCCTGAGATCGTCACCGGGGGCGAGGGCAGTTCGAGCCAGACACGGATCGACTCGACCTTGCCCTCGTTCTTGTTGAGGTCGCCGGGGTCGATGCCGAGGTCCATGCCGAGGAAATGCCCGGTATCGCTCCAGGCCGACACCGTGCCGGGGATACATCCGGGGGCCTTCTGTGTGTACGCCTGTTTGAGCGACTCCATCGGTCCGCTGGAGGGCTCGAAGTACGACGTGTTGCTGCTCAACGTGCCGTCGATGCTGAACGCGACTTCCGCGGACAGTTCGCTGCTTTCGGCGAATGACAGGTAGCTACCGTTGAGGGACCGCGTGTCCAGCTCGAACCGCGTGTCGACCTTGAACTCCAGGTCGAAGTGCAGGCAGCCATCGACCTGTTGTTCCATCTTTTCCAAGACCGGAGAGTGTTCGATGCCAAGCAATGCAAGCTGCCTTGCGAGCCCCAGGTAGGCCGGGACGATGCGGTGGACGATGTGCTGTTCCACGCACATCTGGTATTCCTCGTCCATGCACTTGGGGCCGACGGTGTTCTCGATCAGATCGGCGACTTCGTCGAGGAGGTTTGAATCGTCCTCGTATCCGAGCAACTCGCGTTGGCGCGCGTAGCCGAGCACGGTCAGGATGGCCGAACGCCCGGCCGCGCAGCTCTGGCCCGCGGCCGCCAGGCGCGGCTGGATCACTTCGCGATCGAGCTGTTCGAAGTACGGGTCGAGCAGATAGCTGAGGTTCCCTCCCGGCTCGCCCCGCTGCGCAGCCTGGTGCTCCGCCTGCATGACCGCCCGCACCTCGCTGGCGATGCGTTCCTCCGCCGATCCGCCGATCCGCTTGCGCGCTTCGTCCACATCACCCATGAACCCCTTGGCCGCGCCGTAGCCGCTGAAGTGCGTCACCACGATCGCGATGCCATCGGCATCCATCACCGGCTCGGCGAAGCTGAGCCGGTCGTCCGAATAGCCGTAGAGGATCCGCTCGCCGGGCGGGATCGGCGTGGCCGGTTCGATGGTGAGCGTGGCCGGCACGTCGAACACCAGCCCGGATGGCTGCAGGTCGACGGTGACGTCGGTGCCGTTGCCGAAGGGCAGGCCGTCGAGCTTGGTCACCGGGGTCATCGTGATCCGGGTGACCTGGCGCACCGAATCGGCGGGGATGTCGAGGGTGAACACGGTGCCGTCTTCGGCGGTGGCGCTGATGCTGCCGCCGGCATAGCCGATGGTCCCGGTGACGGCGCGCGCTTCGTCCAGCGCCGGGGTGACGCGGATCGGGTCGTCGAAGCTGCCGAGGTCGACGGGCGCGGCGCCTGCGTTGCCACTGCCGCCGCCGGGCGTGCAGCCGGCCAGCAGGGCGGTCGCGAATGCCGCGGCCGCGACGATCGCCGCCGTGCGCAAGGCGCTGCGCAGGCCCGTCCCGCGCGATCGCGACGCCGGATCGGCGGCAGGGTCGCGGGGCGCGGCCTGGAATGGATTGCGCCGCGCGGCGGGAAGGGGCGGGATCGACATCATCGTGCCTCGTGGAAAGACGGGCCGGAACGGCGGCCTGGCCGGGCCCGGTGCGCCCGGGCCTGCCATCCACGAGATCCGGCGGCGGCGACTGACAGCGGCCGGATGCCATGCGCGCGGGACCGTCAGTCGCCGACGGCGGCGAGGCGCAGGTAGCGGTCGTAGCGCGGCTGCAGCGTGTCCAGTCGTGCCCGCACCGCGTTGCGTTCGGCGGGCGAGAGCGAGGCGAAGGGGTCGCGAGCCAGCACTTCTTCGGCGTACTTGCGCTTGTGCGGCTCCAGCCCGGCCAGCCGCGCCCGGCCGGCCGCGCCGGCGTAGAGGTCGTGCATCATCTGTTCGTGGAGCACCTTGTGCACGGCCCGCCGGAGATCGGTGTACTCGGGCAGCGGCAGGCCGGCTGCCGCCGCCACCTGCAGGCCCTGCTCGTCGTATTTGGACAGCGACACGAAGTGAGTGCCGCTGGCGCGCATCAGCACGATCTCTTCCTCGATCCCGCGGGCGTAGGCGTCGAGCAGGTCGGGCGTGATGCCGGGCCGCGGAGCCTTCGCCGGCGTGCGCTTGGTGCCTGTCGCGGGACTGCGTTCGGGACGGTTTGCGGCGGCCGCGGCGGTGGCCGCCTCCAGCGCCGCGATGGCGTCGGCGCAGCGGGTCCGGATGTCCGCGGTGCGCCGCCGCGCCTCGGCGGTTTCCGTGGCGAAGCGGGACTGCAGGCCGGCCGCCTCCACCGCCTGGAGCCAGCCGTCCAGCGCCATCGCCAGCACCGGCGCGTCGCTGCAGCTGTCGTTGGTCGCCACCGACGATTCGGTGAGCTGGCGGTAGCTGGCCTCGAGCGGTTCGACCAGCAGCGCCTGCTGCGCGGCGGCGGCGGGCGTGCGGTCGCCGCAGGCGGTGAGCAGGACCAGCAGGACGAGGGGGCCGGCCGCGCGCGCGGCCGCAAGGAAGGAACGGGAGGAATGCATCGGATCGGACCTCGGCGGACTGCAACGGGAGCCGGGCCGTCCGCAGGCGCCGGGCGCATCATCCACGCGGTCCGGCGACGGGAACTGACAGCCGCTGCGCGCATGGGGCAGGGCGGTTCGGTTCGGGTGGTTGCGCTTTCCGCAGCCGTGGCCGCGCGAACGGCGCTGCTACCGTCGGATCGAGGCCAGCCCTATGGCAGGGCCATGCACGCCGTTTCGCCAAGGCTGGCGATGCAGTGCGAAAGCGGCGCCGTGTCCGCGAAGTCCTCCAGCTCGCCAACCAGCGCGGCTTCGCCTGCCGCGTCGCCGTGGCGGCGGGCGAGCAGCAGCGACAGCATCCACGGTCGCATCCACTCGCGCTGGTTGTCCGCGGGAGGGAGCCTGCCGCGCAGGGTTTCCAGGAGCCCGGTCGCCGCGGCGTGTTCCTCGGCGGCCACCAGCGATTCGGCGCGAGCCTGCAGGTAGGCGGTCGGCGCGGCGGTTTCGTCCGCCGGAACGCAGGCGGCCAAGGTGCGGCCGGCGGCCGCGGCATCTCCCCGGCGCAGCTCCACCGAGGCCTTCAGTCCGCAGACCTTGACCGCGTCGGGGTGGTCCGGCCTGTCGTCGCTCGCCAGCAACTCGTCGCTGCGCGCAAGCGCAGCGATCGCCTGCGCATGGCGCGCATTGGCCGCGGCAGCGTACGCCAGGCCGGTCGTGCAGCGTTCGCGCGAAACCTGGTTGTCGCCGGATTCGCGCAACAGGTCGTTGCTCCGCTGCAAGACGTCCAGCGCCTCGGCGTGGCGACCCTGCTGCAGCAGCACCAGCCCGAGGTTGCAGCGGGTCATGCCCTGGAACATGAGTGGGTTCTGCAGCGTGCGGTCCGCCACCTCCACCGCCTCTCGCGCCAGTGTCTCCGCGCGCTCGAGCATCCCCAGGTCGCGGAAGGTATGGGTGACGTCGCTCAGGGTGTGGGCCAGGCCTCCGCCGTCGGCGTGGTAGATCAGCCGTGCGATGCGCAGCCGCTCTTCCTGGATGGGCAGGCGCAGGCGCGGGTCGTGCTCGGGTCCCGAGAGCGCGATCGAAAGGCCGTTGAGCGCATTGATGTGGCGAACGGTGTCCTTGAGGTCGCTTGCTTCGATCTCGGCGATCAGCGACCGGAACACTTCCTCCGCCTCCTGCCGGTCGGAGTACAGCAGCGCCTCGCCCAGCGTGATCCGCGCGCGCACGCGCTCGTTCGGGGTTGCGTCCCAGAGCTCGTTGAGCTCGACCGCCTCGCGGGCGTGGGCCAGCATTTCATCGAGCTTGCCGCGGCGCTTGGCGTGGCGCGAGAGCTCCCAGTGGGCGCGCGACAGCTCGCCGGCGGACTGGTCGCGGTGGGGCGCCAGCAGTGCCAGCGCGTCCTCCAGATCGGCCAGGGAGCGGTCGTGGTCGCCGAGGTTGTAGCGCACGGTGCCGGTCAGCAGCAGGATGTCGGCGGCGGTCAGCGGCTCCGGCTTCCTGGCCAGCATGTAGTTTCCGCGCGCGCCCTCGGCGGCGGCGTCGATCACGTCGACGACGCGGGCGCTTCCGCCATCGTCGGCGCGGACGGTGATGAACATGCTTCCGAGGAAGTCGCGGACCTCCTCCGCGCGGTGCGCCCGCATCCGCGCCTTGTCCGTTTCCTGCCGGGCCAGTTCGGCCTGTTGTCCGGCCAGCGCGGCCTGCTGCCGCGCCAGGTCCGCCTGCCACAGGGTGGCCGCGATGCCGGCGGCCACGGTAACCGCCAGCAGCGCCGCCGCGGCGACGCCGGCCTTGTTGCGCGCAATGAACTTGCGCATCCGGTAGCCCGGCGTCGGCTTCTGCGCCAGCACCGGCCGGCCGTCGAGCCAGCGGCGCAGGTCGTCGGCCAGCGCTTCGGCGGTGGGATAGCGTCGTTCGGGCTCCTCGGCCAGGGCCTTGAGCAGCACCCGGTCCAGGTCGTTCTTCAGCGGCACGTAGTGGCGGTGGTAGGCGTCGTCGGCGCTGCGCACCAGCAGCGAGGGGCGGGTGGTGTCGGCGCCTTCGGTCGCCGTCTGCGGGGTGCGGCCGGTCAGCAGGCGGTGCAGCAGCGCACCCAGGCCGTAGACGTCGATCGCGGTGCTCGGCGGCGCCCCGCGCAGCTGCTCGGGGGCGGCGTAGCCCGGGGTCAGCGCACGCCACATCGTCAGCGTGCGTTCGTCGGAGGCGTCGACGTACTGGCCGATGCCGAAGTCGAGCAGGCGCACGTGCCCGTCGCCGTCGACCAGCACGTTCGAGGGCTTGAGGTCGCGGTGGATCACCAGGTTGCGGTGCGCGTAGGCCGCCGCATCGCAGACCTGCAGGTACAGCCGGACGATCGCGCGCGCGTCCGGCGAGTTCGACTCGCACCAGCGGTCGATGCGCTCGCCGTCGACCAGCGGCATCGCCAGCCAGCAGGTGCCGTCGTCGGCCACGCCCGAGTCGATCAGCGCGGTGACGTTGGGGTGGTTCAGGCGCGCCAGGATCGCGGCCTCGCGGCGGAAACGCTCATGCCCCGCGACGCCGAGCGCGCCCAGGGTCAGGATCTTGACCGCCGCCTGCTGGCGTGCCATGCCCTGCTCGCGCCAGGCGCGGTAGACCACCGCCATGCCGCCACGGCCCAGTTCGGCCTCCAGGGTCCAGTCGCCGAGGCGGCAGCCGGCCAGGTTGCCGCCGCCCGGGTCCAGCGAGGCGCGCGGCCGCTGGTGCGCCGCGATCAGCTGGTCGAGCCTGCGCCGCACCGGTTCGGGCAGCGTTCGTGCCGCCAGCCACGACTCGCGTTCGCTGAAAGGCAGGTCCAGCCATTGGTCGAAGGCGGCGTCGGCCGCCTGCCAGTGCGCCAGCTTTTCAGGATCCATCGCCGTCCTCGTCGAGCATCGCCTGCAGGAAGGCGCGGGCGCGCTCCCATTCGCGGTAGACGGTGCGCTCGGAGCATTCGAGCACCCCTGCGATCTCCGCGAACTCCATGCCGGCGAACCAGCGCAGCTCGACAATCCTGCGCCGCTGCGGGCTGATCGCCTCCAGCGCTTCCAGCCCCTGGTCGAGCAGCAGCACGCTGGTCGTGGCCGGCGGCGCGTCAGGGATGCGGTCGTCGAGCTCGACCATCACTTGGCCGCCGCCGCGCTTGTCGGTGGCGCGCTGGCGCGCGTGTTCGACCAGGATCCAGCGCATCGCCCGCGCCGAGGCGGCGAAGAAGTGCTGGCGGTCGACCACCGACAGCGGCGCGCCCTGGCTGATGCGCAGGAACAGTTCGTGCACGAGGACGGTGGGCGTGAGCGTCGATTCGTTGCCCGACATGCGCGAGTTGGCCAGGCGTCGCAGTTCCGGATACAGCGCATCGAAGACCGCGCCCATTCGCGCCGGCTCGCCGTCGCGCGCGAGCGCGAGCAGCCTGGTGATTTCGACATCCGCCACAGACACGCATTCCCTTGGCAATCCGCGCGGACGCTAGCACTCGCGTTTGACAGGCGCAAACCGCGCGTCGCTGCAGGCGCGCATGCGAGCGCTTTTCCGTGTCTTCGGTGCGCTCCCGTCCGCGTCCATCCCGGGGACGTTGCCCCGCGAATCGGTGGACGGCAACGGGAGACCGCGAATCCGGTACCGGAACCGGAAGTGCCGCCGTTCCTGAGGATGCGGGAGGGGCTGTCCCGCGCGTGCCTCATCCACCGTTGACGGGATTCGGGCATCCTTCGCGCATGCCAGCGCCTTCCTTCATGACTTCGCCCCGGCTCCATCGCCGGCTGCTCCGCGCCGCCGTGTCGCTGCTGGCGCTGTACGTGCTGTACCTGGTCGCGGGCAACGTGTTCCTGAACACGTCGATCGGGCGCGACGTGGTCAACCGCAAGCCCGAGAAGTTCCGCATGGAATGGGAGGGCGGCCTGACGCTGTGGCCCGGGCAGGTGACGCTGCGCGGGATCCGCCTCGAGGGGCTTGCCCGCAACATCGCCTGGGACGTGCAGGCGGAGGCGGCGCGCGGGCGGATCGCGCTGTGGCCGCTGCTGCGCAAGGAGCTGCGCTTCCCGTGGATCGACGCCGACCAGGTCACCGGCGGCGCGCGCCGGATCGCGCCGCGCGAGGAGGTGCCGGCGACGGTGACGCGCGCCGGCGGCTGGCAGCTGCGCTTCGACCGCATCGGCAGCGACAGCCTGGTGCGCGGGCATTTCGGCAACTGGGTCGTCGCCGGCAAGGGCAGAGCCGGGTTCGGCTTCCTCAAGCGCACGCGCGGCGGGCCGATGGAGATCCTGCCGTCGACGGGAAGCTTCGAGCAGGCGCGGGTGACGGTGTCGGACGAACTGCTGCTGCACGACGCGCGGATCGACGTCGCGTTCGCGATCGCGAGCCATCTGTCCAGGGACGCGCCAGGCATGAAGAAGTTCGCGCTGCTCGACGGCACGCTCGCGGTCGACGGCCGCAGCGCGGCCCTGCAGGCGGTCGTGCGCGGGGACGGCGGCTACGACTTCAGCACGCAGCCGGGCGACGGCGAACTGCAGGCGAAGCTGGCGCTGGTGCGCGGGCGCGTGCAGCCGGGTTCGACGCTGGAATGGAACGCGCCGCTGATCGCGATCGATGCCCGGGGCGCGCGCCACGACAACGCGCTGGCGCTGTCGCTCGAGGCCGATCCACGCGGCGGCCTGCACCTGCTCGCGAAGCTGCCGGAAACCGACGCGAAGCTGCTGTCGCTCGACGCCGACCTGCGCGTCGACGACAACACGCTGCCGCTGGACGGCGAATGGAAGGATCGCCTGCGCACGCTCGACGGCAAGCTGCGGGGACGCTGGCACTTCCGCTCGCTGGATTGGCTGGCGCGCCTGTTCATCGGCGCGCGCTGGCTCGACCTCGACGGGCACGGCACGGTCGAGGCCGACGTCCTGCTCGAGCAGGGGCACCTGCTCGCCGGCAGCGTCGTCCGGGTACCACAGGTCGATGCCAGCGCGAGGGTGCTCGGCAACCACATCCACGGCGTGGCGCGCGCGGAAGCGGTGATCGACCGGGACGCCGACGGCCGCGAGCGCACGCGGATGGACCTGGCGATGGCGCGGTTCGAGGTGTCTCCGGAGTCCGATCGGTCGCGGCCGTACGTGACCGGGCAGAACCTGGAGATCAACCTCGTCGGCGACCGCGAGCTCGCGCGCATGCGCGAGACGCTGCAGGGCCGCGTGCGGTTCAGGGACGCGCACATTCCCGACCTGCGCGCCTACAACCGCTACCTGCCCAATGCCGAGGTGCAGTTCGGCGGCGGCAGCGGGCGGCTGGCGGGCGACCTGCGGCTGGACGGCGACGGCGAGGTCGGCGCCGGCACGCTGCGCGTCGACGGCAAGCGCACGCAGCTGGTCGTGGCCGGCGTGCGCCTGACCGGCGACGTCGTGGTGGACGGTCGCCTGCGCGGCGGCGACCTGCAGGCGGGCAACCTCGACCTTTCCGGGACGTCGGTGCAGCTGCGCAACGTCAGCTTCGTCGAACGCGACGGCCGCACGCAGGGTGGCTGGTGGGGCACGCTCGATGTCGGCGGCGGACACGTCGAGTGGCGGCGCCCGGCGACGGTGCGCGGGCGCATCGACGCGCGGATGAAGGACGTCGGCTTCCTGCTCGCGCTGTTCTCCGATCGCGGCGGCTATCCGGCGTGGATCGGCAAGCTGGTCGATTCGGGGCAGGCGCGGATGCAGGGACAGCTGCTGTGGCAGGGCGATACCCTGGTGCTCGACCGCATGCACGCCGCGAACGATCGCCTCGTCGTCGACGCGCGCATGCGACTGCAGGGCCAGAACCAGACCGGCGACCTGTACGCGAAATGGGGCGTGCTCGGCGTCGGCGTCGAACTGCAGGGCGGCGAGCGCAAGCTGCACCTGCGCAACGCGCGCGAGTGGTACGACAGCCGGCCGCACCTGCTGCGCTGATGGCGGCGGAGATCGACCGCGAGGATGCGCGTGCGCCCGCGGCCACGGGCGGCTGGTGGCTGTACCTGCTCGAATGCGGCGACGGCAGCTGGTACGCGGGGATCAGCAACGACCTCGACGCGCGGCTGCGCGCCCACGCGGCGGGCCGGGGCGCACGCTACACCCGCGGACGCACGCCGCTGCGGCTGCTCGCCAGTCGCGCGTATCCGGACCGGGCTTCGGCGTCGCGTGCGGAGTGGCAGTTGAAGCGGCTGCCGAAGGGGCGCAAGCTGGCGTTCTTTGCGACGCCTTGACGGGAGATTTCTCCCTTCGGTCGAAATGACAGTCCGATTGCTGCAATGACAGTTCGATTGTCATTTCGACCGAAGGGAGAAATCTCCGTCAGGAAACTCCCTGCGTCGCAACCGCCGGCGCGCGCGCGAACCTCGCCCGCACCCGCGCCAGCACCAGGAACGCCGCCGGCGTGGTGTACAGCGTCAGCCACTGGCTCACCAGCAGGCCGCCGACGATGGCCAGGCCCAGCGGCCGCCGCATCTCCCAGCCCTCGCCGGTCGACAGCACCAGCGGCAGCATGCCGAGCAGTGCGGCGAGACTGGTCATCAGGATCGGGCGGAAGCGCAGCTTCGCCGCTTCGAGGATCGCCGCGTCCGGCGACAGTCCCTGCTCGCGCTGCGCGGCCAGCGCGAAGTCGACCATCAGGATGGTGTTCTTCATCACCACGCCGACCAGCAGGAACAGGCCGAGCAGGGAGATCAGGTCGAGCGCGCCGTCGAACAGCAGCAGCGCCAGCAGGGCGCCGATGCCGGCCGAGGGCAGGATCGACAGGATCGCCAGCGGCTGCACGTAACTTTCGTACAGCACGCCGAGCACGAGGTACACCGCCAGCACCGCGCCGAGGATCATCCATACCTGGCGATCCTTCATCTCCTGCAGGCTGCCGGCCTCCTCGCCGAGCTTGGCCTGCACCTCGCTGGGCAGCATGATCTTCGCCATCGCCTGGTCGATCGCATCCACCGCCTCGCCGAGGGTGACGCCGGGCGCCAGCGCGAAGCTGATGCGCGTCGACACGAACTGCTCGCGATGCTGGATGCGGTCGGGCGCCATGCCGTAGTCCCAGAGGGCGAAGGCCGAGAGCGGCACGCGCCGGCCGTCGTGGCCGATCGCGAACACCTGGTCGAGCGTGTCCGGCGTCTGTGTGTGGCGCGGATCGAGCTCCATCACCACGCGGTACTGGTTGAGGCTGTCGTAGAGCGTGGCGACCTGGCGCTGGCTGAAGGAATTGTTGAGCACGGTGGCGACGGTGCGCATGTCGATGCCGAGCTGCGCGGCCGCGTTGCGGTCGATCTCCAGCGCGACCTGGCGCATGCCCTCGTCGCCGCCCGAGTCCACGTCCACCAGCTGCGGCAACGCCTCGATGGCGTCGCGGATGCGCGGCGTCCATTCGCGCAGCGGTGCGATGTCGCCCGACAGCAGCTGCAGGTCGTAGTTGCCTTCGCCGCTGCCGCCGCCCCCGCCGATGCGGATGTCCTGGTCGACCCACAGCCACAGGTTGCCGCCGGGCACCTTCGGCAGGTTGGCGCGCAACCGGTCGATCACCTCGCGGCTGGACGCGCCGCGCTCGGACAGCGGCTTCATCTGGATCATGATGAAGGCGTTGTTCACGCCGGTGCCGCCGCCGATGTAGCCGGAGATGTCGGCGATCGCGGGGTCGGCCGTCAGCAGTTCGCGGTAGGCGTGGATCTTGGGCTGCATCACCTGGAACGAGAGGCCGTCGTCGCCGCGGGCGAAGCCGCGCAGCTGGCCGGTGTCCTGCTCGGGCACGGTGCCCTTGGGCACCTTGGCGAACAGAAAGGCGTTGAACACGATCGCGCCCAGCAGGATCAGCAGCGCCAGCGTGGTGTGCCGGAGCGTGCCGGCGAGCGTGCGCAGGTAGAGGCCGCGCAGGCTGTCCGACACGTGCGTGCCCAGGCGCTGCCACTTCGGCACGTCCCCGGTGCGGCGATGGCCGCCGAGCAGGCGTGCGCTCAGCGTCGGGGTCAGGCTCAGCGAGACCAGCAGCGAGACCGTCATCGCCGCCACCAGGGTCAGCGAGAACTCGCGGAACAGGCGCTCGACGAAATCGTCGAGGAACAGGATCGAGACGAACACCACGCCCAGCGCGACGTTCATCGACAGCAGGGTGGTGCCGACCTCGCCGGCGCCGCGCATCGCCGCGTTCCACGGCGACAGGCCGGCGTCGATGTGGCGCGAGATGTTCTCCAGCACCACGATCGCGTCGTCCACCACCAGCACCGCGGCCACGATCAGCGCCATCAGCGACATGGTGTTGAGCGAGAAGCCGAGCAGCCAGATGATCGCCAGCGCGCCGAACAGCGATACCGGGATCGCCAGCGTCGGCACCAGCGCCGCGCGCCAGCTGCCCAGGAAGGCCAGCACCACCAGCACCACCAGCGCGACCGCGAGCAGCAGGGTGGTCTCGGCCTCGTTCATGGTGGCGCGGATCACCGGCGAGCGGTCCATCACCAGCTTCATGTCGACGCCGGCCGGCAGCAGCGCCTGCAGCGTGTCCATCTGCGCGTGGATCGCGTCGACGGTGCGGATGATGTTGGCGCCCGGCTGGCGGCTGACCACCAGCAGCACCGCGTCGCGGTCGTTGTGGAAGCCGGCGGCGTAGCGGTTCTCGGTGCCTTCGTTGACCTCGGCCACGTCGCGCAGGTGCACCGCGCGGCCGTTGCGCCAGGTCACGACCAGGTCGCGGTACTCGTCCGCGGTACGCAGCTGCAGGCTGGCCTCGATCTGCCACTGCCGGTCGTCGCGGACCACGTGGCCGAGCGGACGCAGGGCGTTGGCGTTGCGGATCGCGCCGGCCACCTCGTCCAGCGCGATGCCGTACTGGTTGAGCGCATTGGGGTTGAGCGACACGCGCACCGCCGGCAGCGAGGCGCCGCCGGCCTCGACCTGGCCGACGCCGGGGATCTGCGCGATCTTCTGCGCGATGATGGTCGAGGCGACGTCGTAGACCTGCCCCGGCGTCATCGTCGACGAGCTCAGCGCCAGCGCCAGGATCGGCGCCTGCGAGGGATTGATCTTGCGGTACTGCGGCATGCCCGGCATGCCCGAGGGCAGCTGCGCGCGCGCGGCGTTGATCGCCGCCTGCACCTCGCGCGCGGCCTCGTCGACGTTGCGGTCGAGCGAGAACTGCAGCTCGATGCGGGTCGAACCCTGGGTGCTGTTGGAGCTGATCCGGGTGAGGCCGGGGATGGTGCCGAGCGCGCGCTCCAGCGGCGTGGCCACGGTCGCGGCCATCGACTCGGGGCTGGCGCCGGGCAGGCCGGCGGTGACCTGGATCGCCGGATAGTCGATCTGCGGCAGCGGCGCCACCGGCAGCATGCGGTAGGCGAGCACGCCGGCCAGCACCACGGCGACGGCGAGCAGGATCGTCGCGACCGGGCGCTCGATGAAGATGCGCGAGAGGTTGACGCGCTGGGTGTCCATCAGCGCGTTCCCGCCAGATCCAGACGCCGTTTGCTGTCACTTCCCCCGCTTGCGGGGGAAGTCGGCGCGAAGCGCCGGATGGGGGCGCTTTTGCGCGCCTGCGGCGCGCGCCCATCCGCCTTCGGCATCCCTCGACAGGCTCGGGGCAGGCTCTTCCCCTGCGGGCGGGGGAAGGGAAGAGCGTGCGTAGCTTGCTCCTTCACCTGCATCAGCCGACGACCGCTTCGCTATCGGAGGTCGGCACATGCTGCTTCCCGCGCACCAGCCGATCGAAGAACAAATAGATCACCGGCGTCGTGAACAGCGTCAGCACCTGGCTCACCAGCAGCCCGCCGACCATCACCAGTCCCAGCGGCTGGCGCAGTTCCGCGCCCGAGCCGCTGGCCAGCATCATCGGGATCGCCGCGAACAGCGCCGCCAGCGTGGTCATCAGGATCGGCCGGAAGCGCAGCAGCGCCGCGCGATGGATCGCCTGCCGCGGCGTCAGCCCCTGCTCGCGCTCGGCCTCGAGCGCGAAGTCGACCATCATGATGCCGTTCTTCTTCACCAGCCCGATCAGCAGGATGATGCCGATCACCGCGATCAGGTCGAGGCTGCGCCCGCTCACCAGCAGCGCCGCGAACGCGCCGACGGTGGCCGAGGGCAGGGTGGAGAGGATCGTCACCGGGTGGATGAAGCTCTCGTAGAGCACGCCCAGCACGATGTACATCACCAGCACCGCGGCCAGGATCAGCCACAGCGTGCTGGAAAGCGAATTGCGGAACGCCTGCGCCGCGCCCTGCAGGCGCAACTCGACCGAGGCCGGCAGGCCGATCGCCTCGCGCGCGGCCTCGATCCGCGCCACCGCCTCGCCCAGCGACGCGCCCGGCGCGAGGTTGAACGACACCGTCGCCGCCGGGAACTGGCCGATGTGGCTGACCAGCAGCGGCGCGGTGCGCGTGCTCACGCGGGCGATGCCCGACAGCGGCGTCTGCCCGCCGTCGGCGGTGGCGACGTAGATGCGCTCGATCGCGTCCGGCCCCAGCTGGAACTGCGCGTCCGCCTCCAGCACCACGCGGTACTGGTTGGCCTGGGTGAAGATGGTCGAGATCTGGCGCTGGCCGAAGGCGTCGTAGAGCGCGTCGGCGATGGCGGACGCCTGGATGCCGAGGCGCGCGGCGGCGTCGCGGTCGATGTCGACCCAGGCCTGCAGGCCGTCGTCCTGCAGGTCGCCGGAGACGTCGGCCAGCGCGCCGGTCCCGCGCAGGTGGTCGATCATGCGCGGCGTCCAGGTCGCCAGCGCGGCCGAATCCGGGCTGGTCAGTGCGAACTGGTACTGGCCGCGGCTGACGCGGTCCTCGATGCTCAGCTCCTGCACCGGCTGCAGGTACAGCGCGATGCCGGGCACGTCGTTCGCGCGCCGCTGCAGACGGGCGATGATGGCGTGCGCGCCGGCGTCGCGCTCGGCGTGCGGCTTGAGCTCGATCAGGAAGCGGCCGGTGTTGAGCGTGGGGTTGCTGCCGTCGACGCCGATGAACGAGGACAGCGAGGCCACGTCCTCGTCCTCGAGGATCGCGTTCGCCAGCGCCTGCTGCCGCTGCGACATCGCCTGGAACGAGATCGAGGCCGGCGCCTCGCTGATGCCCTGGATCAGGCCCGCGTCCTGCGAGGGGAAGAAGCCCTTGGGCACCGCGACGTAGAGCGCGACGGTGAGCGCCAGCGTGGCCACGGTGATGCCGAGCATCAGCGGCTGCCGCGCCAGCGTCCAGTGCAGCGCACGGTCGTAGCCCGCGATCACGCGGTCGAACATGTCGCCTTCGGCACCGGCGGCGTGGGCGTCGTCGCCCTCGGCGATGCCGTGGTCGCGGCCGGCCTTGAGGAAGCGCGCGCACAGCATCGGCGTGAGCGTGAGCGAGACCACCAGCGAGATGGCGATCGCCACCGCCAGCGTGATCGCGAACTCGTGGAACAGGCGGCCGACCACGTCGCCCATGAACAGCAGCGGGATCAGCACCGCGATCAGCGACACGGTCAGCGAGATCAGAGTGAAGCCGATCTGCCGGGCGCCGTCGAGCGCGGCCTGCAGCTTCGACTTGCCTTCCTCCAGGTGGCGCGCGACGTTCTCCAGCATCACGATCGCGTCGTCGACCACGAAGCCGGTGGCGATGGTCAGCGCCATCAGGGTGAGGTTGTTGAGCGAGAACCCGGCCAGCAGCATGAAGCCGAAGGTCGCCACCAGCGACAGCGGCACCGCGAGGCTGGGGATGATGGTCGCCGGGATCGTGCGCAGGAACACGAAGGTCACCAGCACCACCAGGCCGATGGCGAGCAGCAGCTCGTGCTGCACGCCCTTGATCGAGGCGCGGATCGATTCGGTGCGGTCGCTGAGCACGGTCACGTCGACCGCGGTCGGCATCGCCGCGCGCAGCTGCGGCAGCAGCGCCTGGATGCCGTCGACCACCTCGATCACGTTGGCGCCGGGCTGGCGCTGGATGTTGACAAGGATCGCCGGCACCTCGCCCGACCACGCCGCGAGCTGGCGGTTCTCGGCGCCCTGTTCGACCGTGGCCACGTCGCCCAGCCGCAGCGGCGCGCCGTCGCGCCAGCTGATCACGAGCTGCCGGTACTCCTGCGCCGAACGCATCTGGTCGTTGGCGTCGAGCATGATCGCGCGGGTGGGACCGTCGAAGCTGCCCTTGGGCATGTTGACGTTGGCCGCCGCGATCGCGGAGCGGATGTCGTCCATGCCGACGCCGGCCGAGGCCAGCGCCGAGGGATTGACCTGGATGCGCACCGCGGGCCGCTGGCCACCGGCCAGGCTCACCAGGCCCACGCCCGGCAGCTGCGACAGCCGCTGCGCCATGCGCGTGTCGACCAGGTCGTAGACCGCGGGCAGCGCCATCGTCCGCGAGGTGATGGCGAGGGTGATGATCGGTGTGTCGGCCGGGTTGACCTTGCGGTACACCGGCGGCATCGGCAGGTCGTTGGGCAGGAAGCTGCCGGCGCTGTTGATCGCGGCCTGCACTTCCTGCTCGGCCACGCCCAGGTCCACCTCCAGCGCGAACTGCAGGGTGATCACCGAGGCGCCGCCGGAGCTGGTCGACGACATCTGGTTGAGGCCGGGGATCTGCCCGAGGCGGCGCTCGAGCGGCGCGGTCACCGCGCTGGTGGTCACCGACGGGCTGGCGCCGGGATAGAGCGTGAGCACCTGGATGATCGGGTAGTCGACCTGCGGCAGCGCCGCGACCGGCAGCAGGCGGTAGGCGAACAGACCCGACAGCAGCAGCGCCAGCATCAGCAGCGTGGTCGCCACCGGGCGCAGGATGAACGGGCGCGAGAGGTTCATGCCGCGGGCCCGGCGTCCTGCGTGGCCTGTTCGCCGGCGTCCGGCGCCGCGTCGGTGTCGACGATCTCCACCTTCGCGCCCTCGCGCAGGCGGTCGATGCCTTCGAGCACCACGCGCGTGCCGGCCTCGAGGCCTTCGAGCACGGCGATGCGGCCGTCATTGCTGCCGCCGAGCACCACCGGGCGCACGCCGGCGGTGTCGTCGTCGTTGACCACGTACACATAGGTGCCCTGGCTGCCGAACTGCACCGCGGCGTCGGGGATCACCAGGGTTTCATCGTTGCCCAGCTGCAGGCGGGCGTTGACGAACTGGTTGGGGAAGAGCGCGTCGTCGCCGTTGTCGAACAGGGCGCGCAGCTTGAGGGTGCCGGTCTCGGTGTCGATGCGGTTGTCGACGCTGCCGAGCCTGCCGGTGGCGAGCACGTGGCGCTCCTCGCGGTCCCAGGCCTGTACCCGTAGGCCGGGATCGCGGCGCACCGCGTCGATGACCGGGGACAGCACGTTCTCGGGCACCGAGAACAGCACGCTGATCGGGCGCGTCTGGGCGATGGTGGCGATGCCGTCGGGATCGCCGCTGTTGACGAGGTTGCCGGCGTCCACCGCGCGCAGGCCGACTCGGCCGCTCACCGGCGCGACGATGCGCGTGTACTGCAGCTGCAGCGTCGCCTCGTCGACCGCCGCCTGGTCGATCTCGCGGCGACCTTCGAGCTGGCGCACCTGCGCCTGCAGGTTGGCCACGTCCTGCGCGGACACGTACGAGCCCTGCGACAGGTCCTGGTAGCGCCTGAGCTGGATGCGCGCGTTCTCCAGTTCGGCCAGGTTCTGCTTCTGCTGGCCCTGCGCCTGCGCCAGCTGGATGCGGAACGAGGCGGGATCGATTTCCGCCAGCAGCTGTCCGGCCTGCACCTGCTGGCCTTCCTCGAACACCACGCGCAGCAGCTCGCCGTCCACGCGCGGACGCACGGTCACCGACTGCAGCGGCGTCACCGTGCCCAGCGCCTTGACCTGGACGGCGAGCGGCTCACGCATGGCGACGGCCACGCGCACCGGGGTCGGCGGGCGTTCGCCGTTCGGACCCCAGCCGCCGCGTCCGCCCGGGGCCGTCGCATCCTCGCCGCTGCCGAAGCCCCGCCACAGCAGCAGGCCCGCGACGATGACGGCGGCGACGAGGACGGCGGGTTTGGCGAGGCCTTTCAGGTTCATCCGGGGATCCGTGGGTGCATGCGAAGCGACCGGCCGCGGTGGTCGGTCGGGGGAAGGTGAGGGAAACGCGCGAGCGGGCGGCTGGCTGACAGCGGCGCAATGCTGACCGTCGATATGTTACAGACCGCGCGGCGGCGACCCCATGACGAAAGTCATGCCGGCGGGCATGGCTGCGTTGAACGGATTTCGCTCCAGGAGCGTGGAGATTTCCTGTGTTGGACACGCAGGCGCACGGATGTGAACGTGTTTGCCAGCGTGCCGATGCGAGATCGTCACCGCGCCAACCCCACCCCAGCCCTCCCCCGCGAAGCGGGGGAGGGAGCCGAAGCCACTGCTCCTGGTCCCCTCCCCCGCTTCGCGGGGGAGGGTTGGGGTGGGGGCCACCGACGGCAGCGCAGTTACCCTCCGCCGCATTGCCCGCAGAACAACGGCGTCTCCGCGCGCAACCGATCTATAGTGCGCCGCTGCAGTTCGACGTCCTCCAGCCGATGCCATCCACAGACACGCCCGCCGCCATTCGACCCGCCATTGCCCTTGCCGCAGGCGGCACCGGCGGCCACCTGTTTCCCGCCGAGGCGCTGGCGCGCGAGCTGATGGCGCGCGGCTTCGGCGTGGTGATCCACACCGAGCGCCGCGGCGCGCAGTACGCGCAGGCGCTGGCGGGCATTCCGCACGTGGTGCTGCCGGCGAGTTCGCTCGAAGGCGGGGCGGTGGCGAAAGCGAAGGCGGCGCTGACGATCCTGCGCGGCCTGGTCGCATCGCGCCGCGACCTGAAACGGCGCCGGGCCGCACTGATGGTCGGCTTCGGCGGCTATCCCAGCTTCGCCCCCGCGCTGGCGGCGAAGAGCCTCGGCCTGCCGCTGCTGCTGCACGAGCAGGCGACACGGCTGAGCAAGGCCAATGCGCGGCTGCTGCGTTTCGCCGACGCGCTGGCGACCTCGTTCCCGGCGGTCGCGGGCGCGGACGGCTTCGACGCGGCGAAGATCGTCGAGACCGGCAACCCGGTGCGCCGCGCCATCCTCGACGCGCGCGGCGACTATCCGCCGTTCGACGCGCATGGCCCGCTGCGGCTGCTGGTGGTCGGCGGCAGCCAGAGCGCGGCAGTGTTCGGACGCGTGGTGCCGCCGGCGCTGGCGCTGCTGCCCGAAGCGCTGCGCCACCGCCTGCAGCTGTCGCTGCAGTACCGGGGCGAGGATGCCGACGCGCTGGTCGCGCAGCTGCGCGGCGCCGGCATCGACGCCACCGTGCGCCCGTTCTTCGACGACATGGGCGAGCGCCTGCGCGAGGCGCACCTGGTGGTCACCCGTGCCGGCGCCACCACGGCCGCCGACCTGCTGACCATCGGCCGTCCCGCGATCTTCGTGCCGCTGCCTCACGGTGGCGCGCGCGAGGAGCAGCGCCGCAACGCGCAGACGCTGGCGCAGGCCGGCGTGGGCTGGCACCTGGACGAAGCCGGGCTCACGCCGGAATCGCTGGCCGGGGTGCTGCGCGAGGCATTCGAATCGCCGACACGGCTGCCGGACGCCGCGCGCGCCGCGGCGGCGCTGGGGCGCCCCGATGCCGCGTCGCGCCTTGCCGACGCCGTCGAACGACTGTTGGCCCGTATACGACCCGGTTGAACCTGCCCATCCCGCCTCCCACACTGTCGTCCCGAGCGCAGCGAGGGATCCCGCATCCGCTTGCGCTGAAGCAAGATCCCTCGCTGCGCTCGGGATGACAGCTTCGAGGCAACGCATATGATCCGGAATGACCGGCCAGACCCACCTATCGGACGACCATGCGCGACGACCAAGACGTCCTGATCATCGGCGGCGGCCACAACGGCCTCGTCTGCGCCGCCTACCTCGCCGGTGCCGGGCTGAAGGTGGCGGTGCTCGAACGCCGCGGCGTGGTCGGCGGCGCCGCGGTCACCGAGGAGTTCCATCCCGGTTTCCGCAACTCCACCGCGAGCTACACCGTCAGCCTGCTCAATCCGAAGGTCATTCGCGACCTGCGCCTGGCCGAACACGGCCTGCGCGTGGTCGAACGGCCCTACGCGAACTTCCTGCCGCTGCCCGACGGCCGCGCCTTCCGCCTTGGTGGCGAGCACACCGCCGCTTCGCTGCAGGCTTGGTCGCCGCGCGATGCGGAGCAGCTCGTCGAGTACAACGCCATGCTCGACCGCGTCGTCGTGGTGCTGCGCGAACTCATGCAGCGCACGCCGCCCAACCTCGGCGACCGGCTGTCGCTGGCCGACTGGCTGGCCTCGTACGACGTGGCGAAGCGGCTCAAGCGCCTCGACCTGCGCGGCCGCCGCGACCTGCTCGACCTGTTCACCAAGTCCGCCGGCGAACTGCTCGACCACTGGTTCGAGTCCGAGCCGCTCAAGGCCGTGCTCGGCTGGGACTCGGTGGTCGGCAACTTCGCCAGCCCGTACACGCCGGGCAGTGCCTACGTGCTGCTGCACCACGTGTTCGGCGAGGTCAACGGCAAGACCGGCGTCTGGGGCCATGCGATCGGTGGCATGGGCGCGATCACGCAGGCGATCGCGAAGGAATGCGCCGCGCGCGGCGTGCAGGTGCACAGCGGCGCGGCGGTCGAGCGCGTGCTGGTGGCGAATGGCCGCGCGGTGGGCGTGGCCCTGGCCGACGGCCGCGAGCTGTGCGCGAAGACCGTGGTCTCCAACCTCAACCCGAAACTGCTGTACACCAGGCTCGTCGCGCGCGAGCACCTCGACGACGACACCGCGCAGCGCATCGCGCGCTACCGCTGCGGTTCGGGCACGTTCCGCATGAACGTGGCGCTGTCGGAGCTGCCCGACTTCACCGCCGCGCCCGGCGCGCAGCTGCAGCCGCACCACCAGAGCGGCATCCTCGTCGGCCCGTCGCTGCAGTATTTCGAGACCGCCTACTTCGACGCGAAATCGAAGGCGCACAACCCCGGCTGGGCGCGCGCGCCGATCGTCGAACTGGTGATCTCGTCCACGCTCGACGACACGCTGGCGCCGCCCGGCCAGCACGTCGCGAGCCTGTTCTGCCAGCACGTGCACCCCGAGGTCGACGGCGGCTGGGACGCGCACCGCGATACCGTGGCGAAGCTGATGATCGACACCGTCGATGCCTGCGCGCCGAACTTCAAGCGCAACGTGCTCGGCTACCGCGCGCTATCGCCGCTGGACCTCGAACGCGAGTTCGGCCTGGTCGGCGGCGACATCTTCCACGGCGCGCTCGGCCTCGACCAGATGTTCAGCGCACGCCCGCTGCTGGGACAGGGCGACTACCGCGGCGCACTGCCGGGCCTGTACCTGTGCGGCTCCGGCACGCATCCGGGCGGCGGCGTCACCGGCCTGCCCGGACGCAATGCCGCGCGCGAGATCCTGCGCGACCTCGGGCGAGGTCCGCGGCCGTCCTGAGCCCGCGGAATGCCCGGCTTCTGCCGAACGTCTTCCGTTTGCCTGTCCTCCCGTGCCCTTCGACTTCGCCCAGGGCGCCCGCCAGAATGTCATTCCGAGCGCAGCGAGGAATCTGCTTCAACCCATGCGGCGTATTTGCGGAAGCAGATTCCTCGCTGCGCTCGGAATGACAGCCGTCATCGGGTGTTCCCGGGACAGGTTCCGCGAGCGATCCACGTTCCACCGGGGATCCCTGGCGCAAGCGGCGCCCTCACGATGGCCGCCGCCCTCCCGCCGCCGCGTTAACCCGCTGATCCGGTCACGCAAGGACACCGCCATGGCCCGCACCCCGCTGTTTCATTTGCTGCGGCGCGCGGCGCGGATCGCGCAGGCCTCGCGACAGGCCGACGCGCCGCTGGACGAGTTCTATGCGCGCGGCGTCGAACGCCGCACCGACCTGCGCCGCCGCCGACTGCTGCAGGGTGCGGGTGCGAGCCTCGTGCTGGCCGGCTGCCACAGCACGCCGCTGCCGCGGCTGTCATCCGGCGACGACGAAGTCGCCATCGTCGGTGCCGGCATCGCCGGTCTGACGGCGGCCTGGCGACTGCGCCAGGCGGGCGTGCCGGCGCGCGTGTACGAGGCACAGGCGCGCGTCGGCGGGCGCATGCTCAGCCTGCGCGACCACTTCGCCGACGGCCAGGTGGTCGAACTCGGCGGCGAGCTGATCGACACCGGCCACGTCCGCATCCGCGCGCTGGCGGCGGAGCTGGGCCTGGCGCTCGACGACCTGCTCGAGGGCGACGGCGATGCGGACAGCTGGTTCTTCGACGGCCGCCGCATCGGCGAGCGCGAGATCGTCGAGGCCTTCGTGCCGGTGGCCGCGGCGATCGAGCGCGACCTGGCCCTGCTCGGCGACGACGCGCTGACCTACCACGGCGCGACGCCCGGCACGTTCGCGCATGCGAAGGCGCTGGACGCGCTGTCGATCGCGCAGTGGTTCGATCGCAACGGCGTGTCGGGCTGGCTGCGCAAGCTGCTCGACGTCGCCTACACCACCGAGATGGGGCTGGAGATCGACGAGCAGTCGGCGCTGAACTTCCTGACCTTCATCGGCACCGACGCGGATTCCTTCCACATCTTCGGCGAGAGCGACGAGCGCTTCCACGTGCGCGGCGGCAACGACCGCATCGTGCACGGCGTCGCCGGCAAGGTCGCCGACGCCATCGAGACCGGCAGCGTGCTCGAGGCGATCCGCGGCGACGGCGACGGCTACGTGCTCACGTTCCGGCGCGACGGCGCCACCCGCGACGTGCGCGCGCGGCAGGCGATCCTCGCGCTGCCGTTCACGCTGCTGCGCAAGGTGCGCATCGATGTCGAACTGCCGGCCGCGAAACGCCGCTCGATCGGCAATCTCGCCTACGGCACCAACGCCAAGCTGATGATCGGCTTCGACCGGCGCGTCTGGCGCGCACAGGGCGCGAACGGCGCGTCGATGAGCGACCTCGCCTACCAGACCACGTGGGATACCTCGCGCAAGCAGGCCGGAAGCGCCGGCGTGCTGACCAACTTCGCCGGTGGGCGCCATGGCGTCGACATCGGCCAGGGCACGCCTAAGCAGCAGGCCGAGGCCGCGACCGCGCTGCTGGACCGGGTGTTCCCCGGTCTCGGCGCGGCGCGCGAGGGCATGCGCGAGGCGCGGTTCCATTGGCCGTCCAACCCGTGGGTGCTGGGCAGCTATGCCTGCTTCCGGCCCGGGGATTGGACCGGCTTCCTCGGCGCGGAGGGCGAGTCCGTGGGCGGCCTGCACTTCGCCGGCGAGCACTGTTCGCCGGAGCACCAGGGCTTCATGGAAGGCGGCTGCGAGTCCGGGGAAACCGCGGCGCAGGCGGTCCTGGCGCAGCGGGGGCTGGGCGCGGTCGCCATGAAATCGTTTGCACTGCCGGCCAGGCGCAGGCGTGCGATCGACGTGGCTTAGTGAACCCGCCGGTATCGTTTTGCGCTGCAGCGTGCACCGGAGGTAACGGATCGTTCACGATGCTCCCGCACCCGACGTGGGGGAGGGAGCAAAGCCCGCTGGCAGGCAACTGCAAGCGGGCTTTTTTATGGGTTTTTCGCGCGAATGCGCGGAAGGGAACCTGTTCGCCGGTCTGTCGATCGTCGCGCGCTGGCCCCCACCCCAGTCCTCCCCCGCACGCGGGGGAGGGAGCAAATGCGGCGATCGATTGCAGCACTTGCAGAGCCCCCGACGCCCGAACTCCCTCCCCCCGCGTGCGGGGGAGGGCTGGGGTTGGGGCAACTCCGCCGCGACATCCCCGCAGACGACCCGGGCCGCACGCAGCGATGCACAATCCGTGCATGGACGCCGCACGCCACGAATCCGACGCAATCGCCGAGCGCTCGCTCGCCCGCTTCCCCGGCTTCGCCGACGATGCCTCGCTGCGCGAACGGCTGCACCGCGTCGCGATCGCAAGCGACTTCGCGATCGACGTGCTGGTCAGGCAGCCGGACCTGCTCGCGCAACTCGCCGCCGACGATGGCGCCGAGCCCTTGTCGCCGCCCGCGCTCGATCCCGACAATCGCAGTGACTGGCCACGCCTGCTGCGCCGATTCCGCACCGCGGAGTCCGCGCGACTGGTGTGGCGCGACGTGCTCGGCCTCGACGACGTCGATGCCACCCTCGCCGGCACCACGCGCCTGGCCGAGCAATGCCTGCGGATCGCGCTGGAGGTGCTCGAGCGCGACTTCGCGCAGCGCCACGGCATCGTCCATGACGCCAACGGCAACGCCGTGCGCCTGGTGGTGTTCGGCATGGGCAAGCTCGGCGGCAGCGAACTCAACTTCAGCTCCGACATCGACCTCGTCTACGCCTACGAATCCGCGGGCGAGAGCAAGCCCGCCCCCGCGCAGGCGGGTGGCGCGCGTCCGCTCGCGGCCGAGGACTACTTCGCCCGGCTCGGCCAGCAGCTGGCGAAGCTGCTCGACGAGGCCACCGTGGACGGCTTCTGCCATCGCGTCGACCTGCGGCTGCGGCCGTTCGGCACCGCCGGCCGCCTCGCGCTGAGCTTCGCCGCGCTGGAGTTGTACTTCCAGCGCGAGGGCCGTGACTGGGAGCGCTACGCCTGGCAGAAGGCGCGGCCGGTCGCCGGCGACATCGACGCCGGCCGGCGCTTCCTCGCGGCGCTGCGCCCATTCGTGTACCGGCGCTACCTCGATTTCGGCGCGCTCGACGGCCTGCGCGAGATGAAGGCGATGATCGCCGCGGAAGTCGCGCGCAAGGAGCTGGCCGACGACATAAAGCGCGGCCCCGGCGGCATCCGCGAGATCGAGTTCCTCGCCCAGGCGCTGCAGCTGATCCGCGGCGGCCGCGAGCCGGCGCTGCGCGAACCGCGCCTGCTGCCCGCGCTGCGCGCCCTGCGCGAAGCCGGACAGGTCAGTGCCGAGGCCGCGGACGCATTGACCGAGGACTACCGCTTCCTGCGGCGGCTGGAGAACCGGCTGCAGATGCTGCGCGATGCGCAGACGCATGCGCTGCCGGACGCGCCCGTTGACCGCGAGCGCATCGCGCGCGGGCTCGGCCACGACGACTGGGAGGCTTTTCGTGCGGTCGTCGATCGCCACCGCGACCGCGTCTCGCGCGAGTTCGACGCGCTGCTGTCGCAGCGCGAGCAGCAGCCGGCGGTCGCCGACGATATCGCGGCCTACTGGCGCGCGCTGCCCGAGGGCAGCGACGCCGCGGCGCTGGCGCAGGCCGGCTTCAGCGACGCCGCGAACGTGGACGCAGCGCTGCGTGACTTCGCGCGTTCGCCCAGCGTGCGCGAGCTGTCCGACGCCACGCGCGCGCGCCTGGACCGGGTGATGCCGGTGCTGCTGCAGGCGATCGTACCGGCGTCGCAACCGCTGCAGGCGATCCGGCGGCTGCTGGCGCTGCTGCACAACATCCTGCGCCGCGCCAGCTACCTCGCGCTGCTCGACGAACACCCGCCGGCGCTGGCGCGGCTGGTCGACGTGGTCACGCGCAGCGCGCTGCTCGCCGAACGGCTGGCCGCGCATCCGCTGCTGCTCGACGAACTGCTGGACGCGCGCGCCGACGGCCCGCTGCCGCGCCGCGAACTGTTCGCCCAGGCTTGCCGGGCGGTGCGCGACCTCGACACCGAGGCCGCGCTGTTCGCCCTCAACGAGATCCGCCAGCAGCTCAGCTTCCGCATCGCGCTGGCCACGCTCGACCGGCGCCAGCCGGCACAGGACAGCACCCGGCAGCTGGCGTGGCTGGCCGACGCGGTGGTGGACACGGTGCTGGCGCTGGCGCGGCGCGAGCTGGAATCGGCGCACGGCGCGATCCCGGGTTCGGGCTTCGCGGTGCTCGGCTACGGCAGCCTTGGCGGCGAGGAGCTCGGCTTCGGCTCCGACCTCGACCTGGTGTTCCTGTACGACGCGCCGGCCGAGGCGCAGTCCGAGCCTGCCCCCGCGCGGGCGGGGGGCGCGCGGCCGCTCGACGCCCCGCGCTGGTTCGCGCGGCTGGCGCAGAAGATCGTCGCCCTGCTCGGCGCGGTCACCGGCGGCGGCCGCCTCTACGACGTGGACGTTCGCCTGCGTCCTGACGGCGGGCAGGGGCTGCTGGTCTCGACGCTCGCCAGCTACGACGACTACCAGCGCGAACGCGCCTGGACGTGGGAGCACCAGGCGCTGGTGCGCGCGCGCTTCGTCGCCGGCGACGCGCCCCTGCGCGAAGCCTTCGAACGCATCCGTGGCGAAACCCTCGGCCGTCCGCGCGAGGAGGCGAAGCTGCGCGAGGACGTGGTGTCGATGCGCGCGCGCATGCGCGCCGAACTCGATCGCGGCAGCGAAGGCCGGTTCGACCTCAAGCAGGGCGACGGTGGACTCGTCGACCTCGAGTTCCTGCTGCAGTACCTCGTGCTGCGCGACGCCGCCGCGCATCCGGCGCTGCTGCTGCCGCGGGCGACGCCGCTGCTGGTCGATGCCCTGGCGCAGGCGGGCGCGCTCGACGCGGACACCGCCGGCGCGCTGCGCGCCGCGCACGCGCTGCTGGTCGCCGCCGGACTCGACTGCACGCTCGACCGCCGCCCGCGGATCGTGCCCGACGACGTAGCGCTGGAGCCAGTGCGCGCCGACGTGCGCGAGGCATGGCGGCGCTACGGGTTGCGCGAATAGGGCCTGTCGCCGATGCCCGGCCGCGTCCGTTCGGCGCGGCTTGTGGCGGCAACTCAAGCCCGGCGCATGCGTCTCGCTGCCGGTGTCATCGTCCCCCGTGTCATTTCTCCCTTCGGTCGAAATGACAGGCTGTTAGGGCGGCGGTGGCGCGATAGGACGACAGCGGTAGGGCCGCAGTCTGGACGAGTGCCCCGGCGCACGCCTGCCGCCGGCATGTCCTCCGCTCGGAACCCGCAGCGACCGACGCGACCCGCTGCGACGGGCGCCGCGTCCGGCGAGGTATATTGCGCGGCGTCTGCATCACCACACGGGCGGGGAAACATGGCAGAAGGCGCAGCAGCCTTGCTGGAGACGATCGAGCGCGAAACCGGCGCCGATCCGCAGTGGAGCGTGCTCTGGCTGCACGGCCTCGGCGCCGACGGCAACGACTTCGTGCCGATCCTGCCGGAACTGGTGCGTCGCGACTGGCCGGCGATGCGCTTCGTGTTCCCGCATGCGCCGGTGCGCGCGGTGACGATCAACAACGGCATGCGCATGCGCGCCTGGTACGACATCCGCGAAATGGACCTGGCCAACCGCGCGGACGAGCAGGGCGTGCTGGAATCGGTTGCGCAAGTGACCGCGCTGGTCGAACGCGAAATCGTGCGCGGCATCCCGGCATCGCGCATCTTCCTGGCCGGCTTCTCGCAGGGCGGTGCGATCACCCTGGCGGCCGGCCTGCGGCGCCGGGAACCGCTGGCCGGATTGATCGGGCTGTCCACCTACCTGCCGGCCGCGGGCAGTGCGGGCGCGGCGCTGGTCGATGCGGCGAAGTCGCAGCCGCTGTTCATGGGCCACGGCACCCAGGACCCGGTGGTGCCGTTCGCCGCCGGCGAGCAGAGCGCGGCGTGGATGCGGCAGCACGGCTTCGACGTCGAGTTCCACCGCTATCCGATGCCGCATTCGGTCTGCGTCGAGGAGATCCGCGACCTCGGCGACTGGATGTCGCGCCGGCTCGCCGCGGGCTGAGCGATGGAGCAGGCGCAGCGCGACGAGCCGTGGCTGCCCGACCTGTGCCGGCTGCCGCGCATCGGCGCGATGCTGGGCCTCGCGGAGCTGGCGGTGGTGGTGGTGGCGCTGGTGCCCGACGGCACGCGCGGCTGGGATGTCCACGGTTTCCTGACCGCCAGCGGCTACGCGCTGTGGCTGGCGCTGTCGGTGTCGGCGCTGCTGTGCGTGTCGCGGCGCTGGCTGTCGTCGCTACCGATGCGCAGCGGCGCGTTCGCGGCGGTCGCCATCGCGATCCTGGTGGCGGGCATCGCCGCGGCGATCGTGCACGGCCTGTTCTCGAGCGTCCGCGAGGCAGGGGGGCTGCCGACGTTCTGGCGCTTCACCAGCGGCAGCGCGGCGGTCGTCGCCCTGCTGACCGCGCTGGCGCTGCGCTACTTCTACGTGATCGACCGCTGGCAGGCGCAGGTGGGCGCGCACGCGCGCGCGGAAGCCGACGCGCTGCAGGCGCGGATCCGGCCGCACTTCCTGTTCAACAGCATGAACATGATCGCGAGCCTGCTGCGGCGCGATCCGGTCGTCGCCGAGCGCGCGGTGCTCGACCTGTCGGATCTGTTCCGCGCCGCATTGGGCGCCGGCGAAGGCCATTCCTCGCTGGCCGAGGAGATCGACCTGAGCGAGCGCTACCTCGCGATCGAGCAGCTGCGCCTCGGCGAGCGGCTGCGGGTCGAATGGCGCAAGGACGAGGCGCTGCCGCTGGCGCTGGCGATGCCGCGGCTGGTGCTGCAGCCGCTGCTGGAGAACGCCGTGCTGCACGGCATCTCGCGGCTGCCGCAGGGCGGCACCGTGGAGATCGAGGTCGCGGCCGATCCCGACTGGCTGCGGCTGCAGGTGCGCAATCCCTCGCTGCCGCCGGAGCAGCCGGGCGTGCACGGCGCCGGCCATGCGCAGCGCAGCATCGGCCATCGCCTGGGCTACATGTTCGGCCCGCGCGCGCGGATGGTGTCGCGCTGGCACGACGGCTACTATGCCTGCGAGATCGCGCTGCCGCTGGAGCGGATATCCCAGTGAAGATCGTCATCGCCGACGACGAACCGCTTGCCCGCGAACGCCTGCGCATGCTGCTGGCGGAGCAGCCGGGCGTGGAGGTCGTGGCCGAGGCGGGCGACGGCCACGAGACGCTGCACGCCTGCGCCGCGCACGATCCGGACCTGGTGCTGCTCGACATCGCCATGCCCGGCATCGACGGGCTGGAGGTCGCGCGCCACCTGCAGGCGTTCGAGCCGCGCCCGGCGGTGGTGTTCTGCACCGCCTACGACGCGCACGCGCTGTCGGCGTTCGACGCCGAGGCGGTGGACTACCTGGTCAAGCCGGTGCGCCCGGAGCGGCTGGCGTCCGCGCTGCAGCGCGCGCGCGCGCTGACCGCGGGGCTCCGGCCCGTCGAAGAGGGCGCGGAGGGCGGCAAGCGCCGCACCCACCTGTGCGCGCGCCTGCGCGGCAGTCTGCGCCTGATCCCGATCGAGGACGTGCACTACCTGCAGGCGGAGGAAAAGTACGTCGTGGTCCACCACGCGCGCGGCGAGGACCTGATCGAGGAGTCGCTGAAATCGCTCGAGGACGAGTTCGGCGACCGCTTCGTGCGCATCCACCGCAACTGCCTGGTCGCGCGCCACGAGCTGGTCGAACTCAAGCGCGGGCTCGACGGCCACGTGCACGCGATCCTGCGCCACGGCGACAAGCCGCTGGAAGTCAGCCGCCGCTGCGTGGCCCAGCTGCGCGACACCATTCGCCATCTGTAGGAGCGCCTTCAGGCGCGACGCTTTTCGCGGATTGCCGCAGAAATCCCCTGTAGGCGCGCCTTCAGGCACGACGCCTTTTGCGGATGGCCACATCGTGACGAAAAGCATCGCGCCTGAAGGCGCTCCTACGGGATAATCGCGGGCATGGACCGACTGCGCATCGCCACCCGCAAGAGCCCGCTGGCCCTGTGGCAGACCGAACACGTGGCCGCGCAGCTGCGCGCGGCGCATCCCGGCCTCGAGGTGACGCTGGTGCCGATGAGCACGCGCGGCGACGAGGTGCTCGACCGCTCGCTGGCCGCGATCGGCGGCAAGGGCCTGTTCCTCAAGGAGCTGGAGCTGGCGATGCAGCGCTTTGATGCCGACTGCGCGGTGCATTCGCTCAAGGACGTGCCGATGGAACTCGAGCCGGGCTTCGCACTGCCGGCGATCCTCGCGCGCGCCGACCCGGCCGATGCCTTCGTCAGCAACCGCTTCGACGATGTCGATGCATTGCCGCGGGGCGCGCGCGTCGGGACCTCGTCGCTGCGGCGGCAGGCGCAGCTGCGCGCGCGCCGTCCGGACCTGCAGCTGGCGGACCTGCGCGGCAACGTCAACACGCGCCTGGCCAGGCTCGACGCCGGCGACCACGACGCGATCGTGCTCGCCTGCGCCGGACTGCAGCGGCTCGGCCTGGACGCGCGCATCCGCGCACGGCTGCTGCCGCCGGACTGGCTGCCGGCGCCGGCGCAGGGCGCGATCGCGATCGAGGGCCGCGACGACGACGCGGCGACGCAGGCGCTGCTGTCGATGCTCGACGACGCGCCGACGCGCCGCTGCGTCGAGGCCGAGCGGGCGATGAACCGCGCCCTGCACGGCAGCTGCCACGTGCCGGTGGCGGCATTCGCGCGCGAGGCCGGCGATGGCGCGCTGCACCTGCAGGGACTCGTCGGCGGCGTCGCCGACGGTCGCCTGGTGCGTGCCGAAGCGCGCGGCGGCGACGGCGACGCGCTCGGCCGCGAGGTCGCGCGGCGGCTGCTCGATGCGGGCGCGGGCGAACTGCTCGACGCGCCGGCCTGACGGTTCCGGCCCGGCCGGCGCGTATCCGCCGCGGATCAGCGGAAGCTGTAGACCAGGTTGAGCGTGGTCAGCGTGTCGGTCTTCTTCACCCCGGACGCCGCGTCGATGTCGGTGTTGTGCCGCGCCTGCAGGCCGGCCTTGAGCGCGAACGCCTCGTTCATCGCCACGGCGAGGCCGAGATCGTTCTGGGCAAAGGTGTTGTCGCTGCCCGATTCCACCAGCAGCACGTTGAACAGTTCGGCATTGGCGGTGAGCCTGTGCGCGAAATCGAGCCTGCCGCGCATGATCGCGCCCGATTCGACCTCGCCGGTTTCGACGCTGCGTGCGCGCCGGAAACCGGGGCCGATCTCGCCGGAGAACTTCGTGCGCTCGCCGTCGACGAACACGCGGCCGTAGTTGACCGAGGCGGTCGCCTGGTATTCGTAGGGCGAGAAGTCGTCGTTCTCGTAGCGGGCGCTGCCGATGATGGAATTGCGCGGATCGAACTTGTAGCCGCTGGACGCGCCCAGCTCGTAGCGGTTGGCGTTGAGTTCGTAGCGCGCCTCGGTCGTGCCGTCGCCGTCGAAGTCCCGGCTGACTTCGCTCCTGCCGCGCTGCGCGGTGGCGAACCAGGCGTGCTTCCACTGCTCGTTCTCCCTGCCGAAGGCGAGCCTGGTGTTGAGGCTTTCCGAGCGCGTGTTGCCGCGCGACAGGGCGAAGCCCAGTTCGCCGGTGCCGGTCCAGCCGTCGGCGGGCGTCGCTTCGTCGGTCTCCTGGGCGAAGGCGGGCGCACAGGCAAACGCGAGCAGGAGCAGGGCAGTGCGGTGGCTCATGGTGGAGCGGTCCTCATGGTCGGTCGTGAAGGGGACGACGGGCGCAGGCGCCCGCCGCGGCGCGGGCGGGATGCGGCGTCGCGCGGGAAGCCAGGTGCGTGCGGATCAGAACGCGTAGCGCAGGCGCACGGAGCCTTCGCGGTCGGTGCGGCCTTCGCCGCCGTTGCCGGCGGTGTCGTGGCGCAGTTCGAAATCGCCCAGCAGCGACCACTGCGGGTCGAGCTGCAGGTCGAGGCCGACGGTCTGGCGGATGAAGGCGTTCTCGCGGCCGCGCTCCATCCGCACCTGCTGGTTCAGTTCGGTGCGTTCGCCCAGCCGCTGCGACAGCCGCAGCTGGCCCGTCGCCACCGGCCCCTGCGCCGCCGTGCCGTAGTTGGCGTAGGGCTGCAGGCGGTAGCCGGTGCCGAGCTCGACCTGCACCTGGGTCTGCGGGCTGCGCACCGCCTCCAGGCCATAGCGGGTGTCGACGAGCGCGGCGCCGCCGGTGGAGTAGAACCAGTCGCGGCGCGAGGCGGGGGAATACAGGCCGATGAAGCGGCGCGTGGCCAGGCGCGGCAGGCCATGCGACCTGATCGCGACCACCGTCCCCGGCGCGCGTGCCGGGGCCAGCGTGTGCGTCCCGGCCGAAGGCGTCCACTCGGCATCCGCGCAGGCCAGGCGCAGGCAGGGCTGGCGCATCGACACCCGCCCGGAGGCGACCGCCATCGCCGCCGGGAGGTCCGGCGCTTCGGGCAGGGGCTGCATGAAGACCGGCAGGCCGACCACGGCCAGCCACCAACTGGCGAGCATCCGGGGCTCCGGGAATGGAAACGCTTACGTGCCGATTATGCCGCGACGCAGCATCATCTTTCCTGAACGTTCAGCGTGTTGCCCTGCGAAACGCCGGTCGCGCGCCGCTCGAGGAACGCGTGCCGCTCCAGCGCCGTGCCGAGCACGGTCGCGACGGCAATGGTCCACAGCCACGGGGTCACGCCACCGATCCCGCCCGCCGCCAGCGCCAGCGCCAGCGCGGGGACGCCGGCGACCAGCGCGGCGGCGATCCACCGGCGGCGGCGATCCGCCCGCGCCTGCGGCGGCACGCCTGCCGCCTCGTCCGGATCGCGCCCGGCATCGCGCCAGTACAGCGCGGTCGCGGCCACCACCAGCAGGCACAGCACCAGCACGATGCCCAGCATCCTGCCGCCGTCGTGCCCGATGGCCAGCAGGCTGGCCATCAGCGCGAACATCAGCGCCAGGCCGGTCTGCATCGTCGACAGCACCTGGATCGGGACGATCAGCGGATGCTGCCGTTCCGCGTCGCCGGGCACGGACGCATGCGCCATCGCGTTCGCGGCGACGGCGCCCAGCGAGGTCGCCGACAGCAGCATGCCGGCCAGTCCCAGCAGCAGTGCCCGCGTCGCGCCCGGAGCCGTCCACGAGACCAGGCCGCCGATCGCGCACGCCAGCACGACCGCCACCGCCGCCATCGCGTTGCGCCGCGCCTGCCAGGGCGTCGCGGCGCGCAGCCATGTCCGCACGCCGCCGTTGGACCGCGCGCCGGAGAAGGCAACGGCCGCGGCGACCGCGAGCAGGGCGAGGGCGAGGATCAGCGCCCACAGCTGCGGCGCGCGCAGCGCCGCCATGTTCGAGCCGTGCGACACCAGCGCGACCGAGATTCCCAGCCACAGCAGCAGCCCGAAACCGGCGGCCGACAGCACCTGCGCGATCGCGTCCGACCACGGACGTTGCATGCGAAACCCCTTCCCCGGAGATCGACCGGCAGGGTGCCACGCCGGCGGCGGGGCAGGAAGCCGACGACGTCACGCCTCCGATATCCGGGACGTCCGCTGCGACGACCGGGCATGGGCGTGGGGTCGCGCCTGAAGCCGCCCCTACTGGCAGAACTGGCGGTGCCGGTGCAGCTCTTCCTGCAGCGCCGCGTCCTGCGCGCCCGCGGTGTGCAGGTTGCCGATGTTGCGGCGGATGCGCGGGCAGGGGTCGGTGGTGTAGCCGGGGCCGCCGAACAGCTGGCCGATCCCGGCGACGACCCGCGCCGGCGTCAGCGGCGTTCTCATCTCGATGCGCTCGGGCGGCGGCGCCGCGATCGCGGGGCGCGGAGCGAGGAGCGGATTGCGCCGGAAGTCGTGGCTCGCTTCGTCGCGGGCGAGCGCCGATCCCTGCTCGAGGAAGACCGCCGACAGCGGACGCGAAGCCTCCCCGGTCGCCGGCGCGGACGCGGACGCTGAAACGCGCCGCTCGTCGCGCGTCCGTGGCACGGCAACCGGCGCCGCGCGGATGGTGCGCGGCGCCGCCGCGACCGCCGCATCGCGTTCGGGCTGCGTGGGCGGTGGAGGCGGCCGCGGGACCGGCCGCTCGATCCAAGTTGCCTGCAGGGCATCTGCCGGCGTGGCGTCCCCGCGCCGGTCCGGCGCCGTCCACCACAGCGCGGCGAGCAGCGCATGCACGATCGCGGCCACGGCGAGCGACCATCCGTGGTCCGCATCGAACGCCCTGTTCCTTCGCACCCGTGGCTCCCCGTTCGCGGCGACGGAGTATTGGCGCGGCCGGGTTAAACGAGGGTTAGGCGTCCGTGCGCGAATGCGCGCGGCGCAAAGTCGGTAACACGCCGTTCAGAAGGAGAGAAAGGCAAGGCCGGCCGGGTCGCCGCCACGCAAACCGGAGCAACCAATGGTTCGTCATCCCCGCTTGACCAACCTTCGGTTGTTGCAGGGCGCTTCGCGGGGATGACGATGTTTCTTTGGCTTTGCGATACGGAAAGGCCCCTTTGAGAGGGTGCTGGTCGCAAAGCCGCCGGTCTTTCCGCCGGATGCTTGCCGGCGGTGCCCTTCACCGATGGTCGCGGACGCGTGGCGACCCGTGCCGCGATCCGGCATGCGCTGGCACGTGGAGGAACGCCGCCTCGGGTTCATCGCCCCGGCGCCAACCGGCGGCCGACGAGCGCATAATCCGGGCATGGACCGATACGAACGCATCCTCTCCCTGCACCGCATCCTGAAGACCTCGCGCTATCCGGTCACGGTCGTGCGGCTGCAGGAGGAACTGGAATGCTCGCGCGCGACGGTCTACCGCGACCTCGCCTTCCTGCGCGACGCGCTGATGGCACCGGTGGTCGGCGACGGCGAGGCCGGTTTCCGCTACGACACCGACGAGGGCGGGCGCTTCGAGCTGCCGGGCCTGTGGCTAAATTCCGACGAACTGCACGCGCTGCTGGCGGCGCAGCAGCTGCTCTCGCGCAGCAGCGGCGGGGTGCTGTCGAACGCGCTGGCGCCGCTGCAGGCACGGATCGACAAACTGCTCGACGAACATTCCGCCAGCAAGCACTGGCCGGTCGAGCGCGTGCGCGTGATCCCGCACCGCGGCCGGCGCATGGACGAGCACGTGTTCCGCAACGTGTGCTCGGCGGTGCTGCAGCGCCGGCAGCTGTCGTTCGAGTACCGCGCGCGCTCGACCGACGAGAAGACCCGGCGCACGGTGTCGCCGCAGCGCATCACCCACTACCGCGACAACTGGTACCTCGACGCCTGGGACCACGAACGCGAGGCCCTGCGCAGCTTCTCGGTCGACCGCATCGGCGCGGCGCGCGTGCTGGAGGCGGCGGCGCGCGACATCGACGAGGGCCAGCTCGACACGCACCTCGCCGGCAGCTACGGCATCTTCTCCGGCCCGCCCAAGGGCGTGGCGACGATCATGTTCAGCGCCAGGGCCGCGCGCTGGGTCGCCGACGAGCACTGGCACTCGCAGCAGCAGGGCCGGCACCTGCCCGACGGCCGCTACGAGCTGAAGCTGCCCTACAGCGCCTCGCGCGAGCTGCTGATGGACGTGCTGCACTACGGCGCCGACGCCGAGATCGTCGAACCGGCGTCTCTGCGCGAGCAGGCGAAATCGCTGCTGCAGCTGGCGCTGTCGAACTACGAGGGTGGCTCGTGACGATGCCGGAGGCGGCGCGCGTGCGCGACGCATCCCCGTCGTTAGGTGGGCGACCATCCGCCGGCATTGCGGCAGCGACTCCGGGTGCATGGATTCCCGCTTGCGCGGGCATGGCGGCAGGAAGGCGGGTCGCCAGCCCGAACGACGAAGCGTGACCGCGACCGGTTCGCCGCAGGGCGCGGAGCCCGAACGCATCGCGCTGGTGCTCGGCGCCGGCGGCGCGCGCGGGCTCGCGCAGATCGGCGTGATCGAGGTGCTGGAGGAGCGGGGCCTGCGCATCGAGGCGGTCTCGGGCTCGTCCAGCGGCGCGCTGGTCGGCGGCATCTTCGCCGCCGGCAAGCTGCGCGAGTTCGACGAGCGCCTGCGCGCCATGTCGCGGAAGGATTTCCTGCGCCTGCTCGATCCGGGCTGGCGCCGCTCCGGCGTGCTCAGGGGCCGGCGTCTGGTCGCGGCGATGCGCGAGGTGGTCGGCGATCCGCGGATCGAATCGCTGCCGGTCGAATTCACCGCGGTCGCGGTCGACCTGGAGCGCCAGCGCGAGGTGTGGATCCGCGAGGGCCGGCTGTGGGACGCGCTGCGCGCGTCGTTCGCGATCCCGGGCCTGTTCACGCCGCACCGGGTCAACGGCCGCGCCCTCGTCGACGGCGGCCTGCTGTCGCCGCTGCCGATCGCCGCGACGCGGCTGTCGGACGCGCACCGGCTGGTCGCGGTCGACATGCACGGCTGGCCGCGGCGGCCTCCGGGCGAACCCGCGCAGCAGCAAGGGGGCAACGGCGGCGGACCCTCGCTGGTCGAGCGCCTGGGCGACTGGCTCGAGCGCCGGGCCGCCGGCGACGATGCGGACGACGACGGCGACGCGCTGCGCATGGGCCTGCCCGAGATCATGTCGCGCTCGCTGGACACCATGCAGGCGCAGATCGCGCGCGTGCAGCTGGCGCTCGACCCGCCGGAGCTGCTGATCCGCATCCCGCGCGACGTCTGCCAGTTCTACGAATTCTGGCGCGCCGCCGAACTGATCGACGTCGGCCGCACCGTGGCCGCGAAGGCGTTGGACGCCGCCGGCTACTGACTCCCGCCGTATCGACGAACCCACTGTAGGAGCGCCTTCAGGCGCGACCACGGCAGTCGTCAGTATTCGTCGCGGCCCTGGTCGCGCCTGAAGGCGCCCCGACAAGGCGACTTCCGGGCAAGGAACGGACTGTCGCCCTGCGATGGTGCAGCGCGGGGCAGATGCGGCACCGCCGTCCCCGCACGTCGCAGCCCGTGAGATGCGGCGGGGCGAAGCTGCGCGCCAGCCCAGGAGCGACCGCCATGACCCGATCCGCGACCACCCGCCCGACCGCGCAGCCCGATGCCCTGCGCATCCTCGAACACCTGCTGCTCTGCGCGCTGTTCCTCGGCGCCATCGCGATGCTGTCCCTGCCCGCTGCGCGCGGCGCCAGCGCGACCCTGGGCTGGATGCCGCTCTGGTTGATCGGCCTGCCGGCGGCCAGCCTGGCGACCGCGTTCGCGCTGCGCCTGTCGCGTCGCGGCTTCGCGCAAACCCCGTCCTCCGCGATGCACCGGCGCCGGCCCGCCGCGGTCGTCGCCATGCGCCGCCGCAGCGGCGCGCCGCGCCGCGCGTCACGCCTGCTGGCCGCGATCGTCCTGCGCTAGGCGCGACCGGCAGGATCGATTTCGCCGGACGCTCCGAGGCATCGTCTTTCGGGCGGGTCCAGGGACGGACCCGTCCGGAAACCAGTGCGCGGCCTTGCGGCCGCCATCTTCCCGTCATCCCCTTCCGTCATCCCCGCGTAGGCGGGGACCCAGTGTCTTCAGCTTGTGCTTCCGGGTTCGATGCCCTGCGTTCTTCCAGCGCTTGGAACACGGGCAGGGCAGCCTTCAGGCGGTCCGGTGTGCAGGGCGCTTGCCGCTTTCACCGAATGCCGAGGAGGCAGGCGGTCGGTCCGGAAACGCCTAGGCAATGACCTGCGGCGGCTCGCCGCCGACGATCACCACGTCCGCCGGCCGCCGCGCGAACAGGCCCACGCTGACCACGCCGGGGACCTGGTTGAGCTCGCGCTCCAGCCCGACGGGGTCGACGATGCGCAGGTGGTGGATGTCGAGCACCACGTTGCCGTTGTCGGTGACCACGCCCTCGCGCCACACCGGCTGCCCGCCGGTCTTGGCCAGGATCTCGCGCGCCACCAGGCTGCGCGCCATCGGGATCACCTCGACCGGCAGCGGGAAGCGGCCGAGCACGTCGACGCGCTTGGCCGGGTCGATGATGCAGACGAACTTCGCGCTGGCCTCGGCGATGATCTTCTCGCGCGTCAGCGCCGCGCCGCCGCCCTTGATCAGGCGCCGGTGCGGGTCGCACTCGTCGGCGCCGTCGACGTAGAGCGGCAGCGGGCCGGTGTCGTTGAGCTCCAGCACCTCGATGCCGTGCTGCCGGAGCCGCGCCGTGCTCTGCTCGGAACTCGACACCGCACCGGCGATGCGGTCCCTGATCCGCGCCAGCGCATCGATGAAGAACGCGACCGTCGATCCGGTGCCGACGCCGACGATCGTGCCGTCCTCGACGAATTCTATGGCTTTTTCGCCGGCCAGGCGTTTTGCTTCGGACATGGGGTGGGAATCGATGGTTGGGAAGTTGGAGGTTGGTGGTTGACGGCGGGAATCTTCCCAATGACAGGTTGGAAGCGGGGCGACGGGCTGGAAGCACGAACGCGGCCGCTCACTCCAGCGCCAGCAGCAGCTTCCACTGCGCCGCCGTCACCGGCAGCACCGACAGCCGCGAACCCTTGCGGATCAGCGCGAACTCCTCGCCGAGCGCTTCCGAATGCGCCCTGATCTCGTCCAGCGCGATGCCGCGCCCGAGCTTGCGCACGAACTTCACGTCCACCAGGTCCCAGCGCGGCTGCTCCTGCGTCGCCTTTTCGTCGAAGTACTTCGACTTCTTCTTGAACTGGGTCGGGTCCGGATACGGCACGCTCGCCACCTCGGCGATGCCGTAGATGCCGGGCACCTCGGTATTGGAGTGGTAGAACAGCACGCCGTCGCCGACCTGCATCTGGCGCATGAAGTTGCGCGCCTGGTAGTTGCGCACGCCGGTCCAGGGTTCGACGCCGACGCGCTGCAGGTCGTCGATGGAGAAGTCGGTCGGCTCGGACTTCATCAGCCAGTGGCGCTTGCGTGGGCTCATGGGGCGATCAGGAAGGTCTCGGTTTCGGTGCAGACGGCGTCGAGCGGAATGTCCCAGGCCTCGGGCGCGATCGCCTCGGCCTGCTGGATCGAGAACGCGGCGCCCACCAAGCGCGGCGGGGCGGGCTGCGAGGTGCGGAACGCGAAGCTACGATCGTACCAGCCGCCGCCCATGCCGAGCCGGTGCCCGCGCGCGTCGAACGCGACCAGCGGCGCGACCACGAGGTCGAGCTGTTCGGGACGCAGCAGCTCGTCGGCCGGCACATCGGGCTCGGGGATGCCGTAGCGGTTGGGGGCGATCGGAGCGCCCGGCGTCCACGGCGCGAAGCGCAGGGTGTCGTTCCCGTGCAGCACCGGCAGGCAGTAGTGCACGCCGCGCGGCAGGCGCAGCTGCCAGGCGTGCAGCGCGATCTCGCCGTCCATCGCCCAGTAGCCCGCGGCGTATCCGGACTGCGGCGCGAACGGCAGCGCCAGCAGGCGCGTGGCCAGCGCATCGGCCGCGGCGATGCGCGCCGACGCGGGCAGGGCGCGCCTGCGCTCGCGCATCGCGCGGCGCAGCGGGTCGCGTTCGGCGGTCATCGGGAAGCGGGCGCGGGAATCATGCGCGCTATTGTGACCGCGCGGACGCGGCCACCGGAAGTGAGGCCGCGCGTCCGCCGGTCCTGGCGCGCGCGGCGACACGGAATGAATACGTCCTCCGCCATGCCGATGCCTGCGAAACGACCTTGAACCCGGGGTTCAAGTGGAGGCGTTTGGCATCCTTCGGGCTTCCCGCTGCTAGGCGGACCTGCACTCCCGGATTCCGCGGCGCCCCCGTGGTCGTCATTAAGGGACAAGGCGAATGTTGCGCATGCCGTCGTACACGGCAGAGGACGCGAATCCAGTATAGCCCCGCGGCGAAACCTGCCAAGCCCGTTCGTCGGCACGGAGCGTGCCGCGGTTCATCCGTTCCCCGTCCATGCCCGTAGGAGCGGCTTCAGCCGCGACCGCTTGCCGATCCTGCCGAACACCCGGCCGCGGCTGAAGCCGCTCCTGCAAACGCGGGGGCAATGGGGCGCTGCAGCTCAGCGCGCGTCGATCAGCCCGTCGAGCTTGCGCTGCAGGTCCTCGAGCAGGCGCGCGACCTCGCCGTCGCGCTGCGCGTTCTCCACGCGCAGCTGCTGCAGTTCGTGCGCGAGGTTGAGCGCGGCGAGCACGGCGACGCGGTCGACCGCGGCCATGCGGTTGCTGCCGCGCACCTCGCGCATGCGGCCGTCGAGCAGCTTCGCCGCGGCCACCAGGCTCTCGCGTTCGTCGGGCGCGACGCCGACGGTGTACTCGCGGTCCAGCAGGTGGACGCTGACCGCCTCGTTCGACGCGCTCACGTGTGCTGTTCCAGCGACTTGAGCCGCGCGATCATCGCCTCGACCCGCGAGCGCGCCTGTTCGTTCTTGGCCAGCAGCTGCGAGCGCTCGCCGGCGATCTGCTCGTGCTGCTGGCGCAGGGCGCGGTTCTCGTCGGCCAGCTTCTGCGCGCGCTCGACCAGCGCGTCGATGCGCGCCGTGAGGGCGCGGAGCTGGGCGATCACGTCCGGGCGGTCCATGTCGGCACGATAGGCAGCGGGCGGGGGGCGGTCAAGGCGCCGCCAGCGTGGGCGCGGCCGCGGCCGCCTGGGCCGGGCGCCAGTTGCGGATGAAGGCCAGGCAGGCGTGGGCGTCCAGCGGCGGCGACAGCCAGAAGCCCTGCACCTCGTCGCACTGCTGGCCGCGCAGGAAGCGCACCTGGGCCTCGGTCTCCACGCCCTCGGCGACCACGTTCAGGCCCAGCGAGTGGGCCATGGTGATGACCGTGCTGGTGATCGCGGCGTCCTCCGGGTCGTGGGTGAGGTCGCCGATGAAGGCCTTGTCGATCTTGATCGTGGTGATCGGCAGGCGCTTGAGGTAGGCCAGCGAGGAATAGCCGGTGCCGAAGTCGTCGATCGCCAGCGAGACGCCGAGCTCGCGGAACGCCTGCAGCTTGACCGCGGTGTGCTCGGCGTTGGCCATCAGCACGCTTTCGGTGAGCTCGAGCTCCAGCGCGCTCGGCGGCAGGTCGATGTCGGCGAGCACGCGGCTGACCACGTCGGGGAAATCGCCGCGCAGCAGCTGCAGCACCGACACGTTCACCGAGACGGTGAGGTCGTTGAGGCCGTGCTGGCGCCAGCGCTGCAGGGTCAGGCAGGCCTCGCGCAGCACCCATTCGCCGATCTCCAGGATCAGCCCGCTCTCCTCGGCCATGGGGATGAAGTCCACCGGCGCGATCTCGCCGTGCTCCTCGCTGTGCCAGCGCAGCAGCGCCTCGACGCCGGTGATCCGGCCCTGCGCCAGCGCCAGCTGCGGCTGGAACACCACCCGCAGCTCGCCGCGGTCGAGCACCTTGCGCAGCGCGCCTGAGATGGTCGCGCGCTGTCGCACCACCACGTCCATCGCGTCGTCGTAGCGCATGAAGGTGCGGCGGCCGGCGGCCTTGGCCTGGTACATCGCGGTGTCGGCCTGCTTGAGCAGTTCGGTCGGCACGTGCGCGTGGTCGGGGTAGAGGCTGATGCCGATCGAGGGCGAGATCGCGATCTCGCGGCGGTCGTCGAGCAGCAGCGGCGCCTCGAAGGCCATGATGATCTCGCGCGCGACCTTGTCCGCGTCCTCCGGCGTGTCGAGGTTCTCCAGCACCACGGTGAACTCGTCGCCGCCCAGGCGCGCGACGGTGTGGTGCATGCCGACGGTCTGCTGCAGGCGCGCCGCGGCCGCGCGCAGGATGCGGTCGCCGGCGGCGTGGCCGAGCGAGTCGTTGACGTCCTTGAAGCGGTCCAGGTCGAGGAACAGCACCGCGATCTTGTTGTCCTCGCGGTGCGCGCGCACGATCGCGCGCGACAGCCGTTCGGACAGCAGCGAGCGGTTGGGCAGGTTGGTCAGGGTGTCGAAGTTGGCCAGGTAGCGCAGCTCCTGCTCGGCGCGCTTTTGCTGGGTGATGTCGTTGAGCACGGTGACGTAGAGGATCAGCTGGCCGTTCTTGTCGTAGACCGTGCTCGACTCGATCTGGCACAGGAATTCCTCGCCGTCCTTGCGCCGCTGCCAGATCTCGCCGTTCCAGCGGCCCTTCCTGCGGATCTGCTCGCGGATGTGCTGGTAGAAGGCGGTGTCGTGCTGCAGGCTGTCGAGGATGCTGGTGTTGCGGCCGATGACGTCGTCCTCGTCGTAGCCGGTCATGCGCAGGAAGGCCGGGTTCACCGAGACGAAGTCGAAGTTGCGGTCGATCACCGCGACCGCCTCGTTCATGCTGCGCAGCACTTCGCTCGATATCCGCAGTTCGCGCTCGGCCGCGCGGGTGCCGGTGATGTTGAGCGCGGTGCCGGCGATGCGCAGGATGCGGCCGTTGGCGTCGCGCGACACCGCGCGGCCGCGCGCGCGCATCCACACCCAGTCGCCCTTGTTGTTGGCGATGCGCAACTCGGCCAGGAAGGTGTCGGTCTGGCCGGCGAGATAGTCGCTGATGCGCTGCCTCGCCATCGGCACGTCGTCGGGGTGGATCACGGCGTCGCTGTCGGCCACGTCCTCGGCCATCTCGCCGGAGGGGCTCTCGCGGGATTCGGCGGCCAGGCGATACAGCTTGCCGCTGGCGACGTCGTAGTCCCAGTAGCGCTCGCCGGTGGCCCACAGCGCCAGCTTGAGGCGCTCCTCGCGGTCGCGCAGGCGCTCGATGTAGGTCTTCTCGCTCTGCCGCCGCCGCAGGTTGATGACCAGCAGCGCGACCAGCAGCACGGACGCGGCAGCCGCCGCGACCATCAGCTGAAGATCCCCCGGATTGGTCGGCACGCGGAGAACCCCTGCGCGGTCGCTCACTGTTGGCGGCGAGTGTAGGCGCCCGCGGCGGCCGACAACAAGCTTTGCGGGCACGGTCGTGCATGCGGCTGGCATGCGATGGCGCATGGTCGCATGCACCGGTGCGGTCGAAGTTCTAGACTTGCCGTATCCGCAGGAGGAAACGCGCGTGTCCACAGGCTTGCCGTCGCCGCAGGAAATCGAAGCCGCCAGCCGGGAACGCGAGCTCGGGCTCGGCGCGAGCGAACTCCACGGCGGCCTGTGCGGCTGGCTGGCCGGCGGCGGCGCGGACGGGCCCGACTGGCTCGGCAAGGTGCTGGCCGACGACGGCATCGGGCCGGTCGCGCCGGGCGACGCCCTCGACCGCCTGCGCGCGGCTACCGCGGCCCAGCTGGAGGACCGCGACTTCGGCTTCGAACTGCTGCTGCCCGACGAGGGCGCGTCGCTGTTCGTGCGCAGCGGCGCGCTGTTCGACTGGTGCCGCGGCTTCGTCGGCGCCTTCGGGCTGGCGGCCGGGCCGGCGCCGCCGCTGTCGGAGGAGGGCGGCGAAGCCCTGGCCGACCTCGTCCGCCTGGCCGGCGCCGCGCCCGAGGAGGGCGGCGACGACGAGGACGAGGCCGCGCTGGCCGAGATCGAGGAGTTCGTGCGCGTGGCGGTCCTGCTGCTGCACGGCGACTGCGCGCTCGGCCCGCGCCATCGGGGACGCCTGAACTGATGCGCACGGCCACGGGCATCCCCGCCCAGGGCTACGCCCGCCGCCGCAGGCAGCTGATGCGGATGGTGGGGGAGGACGCGATCCTCGTCCTGCCGGCCGCGCCCGAGCGCATCCGCAGCCGCGACACGCACTACCCGTACCGGCAGGATTCCGACCTGTGGTACCTGACCGGCTTCCCCGAGCCGGAGGCGGTGCTGGTGCTGGTGCCGGGCCGCAGGCACGGCGAGGCGCTGCTGTTCTGCCGCGAGCGCGATCCCGAGCGCGAAGGCTGGGACGGCCCGCGCGCCGGGCCGGAGGGCGCGATCGAGGCCTTCGGCATGGACGACGCCTACCCGATCGACGACCTCGACGAGATCCTGCCCGGCCTGCTCGAAGGCCGCACCCGCGTCTACTACCACTTCGGCCGCGACACCGAGTTCGACCTCAAGCTGATCGGCTGGCTCAACCGCGTGCGTGCGCAGGTGCGGCACGGCGCGCAGCCGCCGCACGAGTTCCTTGAACTGGGCCACCTGCTCGACGAACTGCGGCTGTTCAAGTCGCGCGACGAACTGAAGCTGATGCGCCGCGCGGCGAGGATCAGCATGGAGGCGCACGAGGCGGCGATGCGCGCGGCGCGGCCGGGCGTCCACGAATACGAGCTGCAGGCGGACATCGAGCGCGTGTTCCGCGCCGCGGACGCCGAGCCGGCCTACAGCAGCATCGTCGGCGCCGGCGCCAACGCCTGCGTCCTGCACTACCGTGCCAACCGCGCGCAGATGCGCGACGGCGACCTCGTGCTGATCGACGCCGGCGCCGAGTACCGCGGCTATGCCGCGGACATCACCCGCACCTTCCCGGTCAACGGCCGCTTCACGCCGGAACAGCGCGCGCTGCACGACCTCGTCGGCGCGGCGCAGGCGGCGGCGCTGGCGCAGGCGCGCCCGGGCCTGCCCTACGAGGCCGGACACAATGCCGCCGTGGAAACCCTGACCGAGGGTCTGCTCAGGCTCGGCCTGCTCAAGGGCAAGCTGGAAAAGCAGGTCGCCGACGGCGGCTACAAGCGCTACTACCGGCACAAGACCGGGCACTGGCTGGGCCTCGACGTGCACGACGTCGGCGACTACCGCATCGACGGCGAATCGCGCCTGCTCGAGCCGGGCATGGCGTTCACCATCGAACCCGGCCTCTATATCCCGCCCGACGACACCACGGTGGCGGCGAAGTGGCGCGGCATCGGCATCCGCACCGAGGACGACGTGGCGATCACCAGGGACGGCCACGAAGTGCTCACCGAAGGCCTCGCCCGCAGCGCCGACGAGATCGAGTCATTCATGGCATAGGGCGGGCCTCGGCCCGCCGCTCGCGCGATTGGCGTTTCGGCGGGCCTAGGCCCGCCCTATGGGGGTGAGGATTGCGCGCAGCGCGTTGTAGTCGTTGCCGAGGGGTTCCGACGTCGCCGGCCGTGCCAGGCATTCCGCCAGCGCCGGCGGTGGCTCGACCGTTTGCCCGACCAGCGGCTCGACGACGCTCTCGAACTTCGCCGGATGCGCGGTGGCGACGACGGCCCACGGCCGCGCGTCGCCCGACGCGCGCAGGCCTTCCAGCAGCTTGAGCCCCGTCGCGGTGTGCGGGCAGGGGACGATGCCATGCCGCGCGGGTGCGCGGTGGATCGCGTCGCGGATGGTCGCGTCGTCGACCGATTCGGCGACGAACGCGGTACGCAGCGCTTCGTCGCTTTCGTGCCAATGGCGCAGGCGTTCGAAGTTGCTGGGCGCGCCGACGTCCATCGCGTTGGCGAGGGTGGCGCGCGTGGGCTGCGCGGCGTAGCCGGCGCCCGCGAAGTAGCGCGGCAGGGTGTCGTTGGCGTTGCAGGCGAGGCGGATCTCGCCCACCGGCGCGCCCATCGCGCGCGCGACGAAGGCCGCGCTGGCGTTGCCGAGGTTGCCGGTCGGGACGATGAAATTGAGCGGCTGCCCGTGCGCGGCGTGGAAGTCCGCGGCCGCGTGCGCGTAGTACGCGGCCTGCGGCAGCAGCCGGCCGAGGCTGATGCTGTTGGCCGAGCCCAGTGGCACCTTCGCGCGCAGCGCCTCGTCCGAGAGCGCCTGCTTGGCCAGCCGCTGGCAGTCGTCGAAGCTGCCGTCGACGCGGTACGCGGCGACGTTGTCGCCCCAGCAGCCCAGCCCGTGCGCCTGGCGCGGGGAGACCTTGCCGTCCGGATACAGGATCGCGACCTTGAAACCAGGGCGGCGGTGGAAGGCCGAGGCGACCGCGGCGCCGGTGTCGCCGGAGGTGGCGACGACGATCGTGGTCGGCGGCATGGCCGGATCGCGCAGTCCCTCCAGCGCCCGCGCCAGGAAGCGTGCGGCGTAGTCCTTGAACGCGGCGGTCGGGCCGTGGAACAGCTCCAGCAGGTGGTCACCGGCGCCGTCGAGCGACCGCAGCGGCGCGTCGAAGGAGAAGGCGTCGGCGCAGATCGCGTCGAGGCGGTCGCGCAGCGCCGAATCGCCGAAGTAGGGCGCGAGGGTGCGCGTCGCCATCGCGGCGAGCGATGATGCGGGCGTGGCGAGGTCGGCCGACGGGAAGCGTTCGGGAACGTACAGCCCGCCGTCGGGGGCGAGGCCGGCGACGAGGGCGACGTCGATGGGGGTCGGCGGGACCTGTCCGCGGGTGCTGGTGAACTGCATGGGGCTCTCGTGAATTCGGCTGGAATCGTGTTCGTCGTCCCGGCGAACGCCGGAAGTGCTTTACAACAGCGCGAAGCGCTGGTCATCCATTGTGCTGTTGCCGTTTCTGTTCGACGGGGGAAATGAGGACAGGATCAAAATGGATCCCGGCGTTCGCCGGGATGACGAACGAATAATTGTGTGGCGCGAGAAGGCATCAGCCCGCCGTGGCGATCACCTCGGCGCGCGGCGCGTTGACCGGCGTGACGTAGGCGCGCGCATCGAAGCCGGCGTCGACGAAGGCCTGCCGCATCGCCGGCGCCGCCCGTTCCGCCGCGGCCTGCGAGTCGAACCACGCGAACGCGCTCGGCCCGCCGCCGGAAATGCTGGCGCCGAGCGCGCCGAGGTCCAGCGCCGCGGCCTTGACCTGCGCGAAACCCGGGATCAGCGGCGCGCGCCGCGGTTCGACCAGCACGTCGTGCAGGCCGTCGCGGATCAGCGCTGCGTCGCCGCGCTGCAGGCCGAGCAGGAACTGCGCCAGGTGCGCGCTCTGTTCGACCAGCGCATTCAGCGGATAGGGCTCGGCCAGCACCGCGCGCGAGCGCCGCGTCTCCAGCACCTGGTCCGGGTGCACCACCACCGCGTGCAGCCAGTCGGGCGCGTCGATGCGCAGCGCGCGGGTCGCCGTCGCCAGCACCACGCCGCCGAGCAGCATCGGCGCGACGTTGTCGCCGTGGCGGCTGCCGCTGGAAACCGCCTCGCCGTCGAGCGCGAAGCCATACAGCGCTTCGCGCGGCAGCGGCGCGTCGAGCAGCGCGTTCGCGGCGACCAGCGCGGCGACGCACGAGGCCGCCGAACCGCCGAGCCCCGAGCCCAGCGGAATGCCCTTTTCCAGTTCCAGCGCGAAGCCGAACGGCAGCGCCTGCCGCTCGCGCAGCGCGATCAACGCGCCGCCGGCGGTGTTGCGCGCGGCGTCGAGCGGCAATGCCTCGACGCCGGCGATGTCGCCGCGGATCGCGTCGATGCGCACCACCGGTTCGTCGATCCGGCGCACGGTGGCGATGTCGCGCGGCCCTTCGATCGCGTGGCCGAGCAGGTCGAAGCCGACGCCGATGTTGCCGACGCTGGACGGGGCGAAGGCGGTCGCGGATCGCGTCATGCCTGGGCACCGATGCCGCTGCTGAGCGAATGCGCGATCGCCAGCACGTCGCCGAACACGCCGGCGGCGGTGACCTGCGGGCCCGCACCCGGCCCCTGCACCACCAGCGGGTTGCTCGCGTAACGCTCGGTGGTGAACTGCACCAGGTTGTCGGTGAGGCGCGTATGGCGGCAGGCGTGTTCGGCCGGCAGCGCGACCACGCCCACGCGCGCGCCGTTGTCGCGCGAGAGGTGCGCGATGTGGCGCAGGCCCAGGCCCCTGGCGCGGGCATCGTCGAGCCGCGCCTGCATCGGCGCGTCCAGTTCCTCCAGCCGCGCGAGGAATTCGTCGCGCGGCACCGCCTGCAGGTGCCCCGGCACCAGGCTTTCGATCGCGACGTCGTCCAGCGACAGCTCCTGGCCGGCCTCGCGCGCGAGGATCACCAGCTTGCGCGCGACATCCAGGCCCGACAGGTCGTCGCGCGGATCGGGTTCGGTATAGCCGAGCTCGCGCGCCTCGCGCACCAGCGCCGAGAACGGCCGGCTGCCGTCGAAGCTGTTGAACAGCCATGCCAGCGTGCCCGAGAGCATGCCGTCGATCGCGTGCAGTTCGTCGCCGGTATCGATCAGGTTGCGCAGGGTCTGGATCACCGGCAGGCCGGCGCCGACCGTGGCCTCGTAAAGGAAACGGCCGCCGCCGCGCTGCGCCTCGCGGATCGCGACGTAGTGCGCCCAGTCGCCGCTGCCGGCATGCTTGCTCGGCGTGACCACGTGGATGCCGGCGGCGAGCCATTCGGGATAGCGGCGCGCGATCGCGTCGCTGCCGCTGCAGTCGACGATCAGCGCATGCGGTAGGTGTTCGGCGCGCACGTGCGCGCCGAAGGCGTCGACGTCGAACGCCTCCGCGGTGTTGTCGGCCAGGCGCTCGATCGCGGCATCGGGATGGATCGCGAAGTGGTCCAGCGCCATGTAGCCGCTGTTGGCGATGCCGCGCAGGCGCAGGTCGACCTGCGAGCGCGCGCGCAGCCTCGGCAGCACCGCCGCCATCTGCGACAGCAGCGCGCGCCCCACCTGGCCGGGGCCGATCACGCCGACCGAGACCGTCTGCGGCGACAGCCAGAACGCCGAATGCGCGGCGCGCAGGGCGCGGGTGGCGTCGCCGTCGGCGATCGCGACCGAGATGTTGCGTTCGCTCGCGCCCTGCGCGATCGCGCGGATGTTCACCCGCGCCTGCGCCAGCGCGCCGAACAGGCGCGCCGACACGCCGGGGATGCCGACCATGCCGTCGCCGACCGCGGCAAGGATCGCGATCCCCGGGGTGACGTTCACCGCCTGCGTGCGTGCGTCGGCCATCGCCTCGGCGAACGCCGCCTCGACCGCCGCGCGCGCGCGCTCCACCTGGCTGGCGCGCACCACGCAGCAGATCGAGTGTTCGGACGAGCCCTGCGAGATCATCGTCACCGACACGCTGGCGCCGTGCAGCGCGGCGAACAGCTGTTCCGCGGTGCCGGGCACGCCGACCATGCCGTTGCCGACCAGTTCCAGCACCGCCATGTCGCGGACGATGGTCAGGCCCTTGACCAGGGTGCCCTCGTCGCCGTTGCGCTCGACGATGCGCGTGCCGGGCGCCGCGGGATTGAGCGTGTTGCGGATGCACAGCGGGATGCCGCGCGACTGCACCGGCGCCAGCGTCTGCGGGTGCAGCACCTTGGCGCCGAAATAGGCCAGTTCGCAGGCTTCGGCGTACGACATCGACGGCAGGCACACCGCGTCCGGCACCAGTCGCGGATCGGCCGACAGCACGCCGTCGACGTCGGTCCAGATGATCAGTTCGCCGGCGTCGAACAGGTTGGCGAAGATCGCCGCCGAATAGTCGCTGCCGTTGCGGCCGAGCGTCGTGGTGCGGCCTTCGGGATCGCGCGCGACGAAGCCGGTGACCACGACGCGCGAAGGCGCGCTGCGTGCGCGCCAGTCGGCGAAGCGCCCGCGCGAGGCCGCCCAGTCGACGCCGACGCCCATCTCGCCGGGATGCACGACCAGCACCTCGCGCGCGTCGAGCCGCTGCCAACCGCCGGACTCGCCGCCGAGCGCGGCCTGCACCAGGCGCGAGGAAACGAGTTCGCCCAGGCCGTGCACCTGCGCGACCAGCGGCGCGGTGTCGCCGGTCGCCGAGGCCAGCGCCAGCAGGTCCTCGCGCAATCCATCGAAGTCGCGCGCGATGGCATCGCGCAGCCCGTGGCGGCCGTCGGGATCGATGGCGTCGGCAGTCTGCAGGTGGCGCTCGCGCAGCGCACTCCAGTCCGCGCTCCAGTCCTGCCCGGAGCCCGCCTGCGCGGCCATCGCCACCAGCGCATTGGTGGTGCCGGCCATCGCCGAAACCACGACGACGCGGGCATCCGCGCCGTCGTCGACCAGCGGCGCGAGCGCCTGGATGCGCGCGGCGTCGGCGACGCTGCTGCCGCCGAACTTGTGCACGCGCGTGGAGGTGGCCGGCCGGATCGCCGCGAGCACGGACGTGGCGGCGGAGGAAACGGCGTCACCGAGGACCTGGGATGGCGCGGACGACATGCTGGAGAAGCTCCGGTTGGGGCTCCGCGTCCGGTCGAGGTGGGAGGCCGTGCGGCCCGCACCCGGATCGGGTGCGGAGCGGCGTGGTCGATCAGTCCTGCACGCGCGTCCGCACCCCGGTCCGAATGGTACCGGTGGTGGTGGTAATCGTCGCAGCTGCGGCCGACGGCACGCGCGGTGCGTCGATGCGGGATGCGGCAATGGCGGGGACGTTCGGCATGGGGCGCCATGAATACCGGACGATGGTGCGACGCGTCAAGCGCGATCCGCATGCCGCGGGATGGTTTCCCGTGCAACCGGAGGCGGTGACGCCATTGATCCAATCCGCGCATCGTAGGAGCAACTGCCTGCTCCTTCCCCGCTTGCGGGGAGGAGCCCGCCCCGTACCTGATGCGGAGTTGGGATGGGCTGCGAGGTGCACGGCGTCGAACTCTTGCCGCGTAGCGCGCTCCCACTCCACCCCGTCCGGCCCGGCGCGGCGCGCCGGGCGTTCGGCCGACCCGCGCGGCATTGCCGCGCAAGCGGGTCGTCCTCACCCCTGCGAGGGGGGAGGAAGTTATCCCGTAGGCAGGAGCGCCTTCAGGCGCGATCACCAGCACGGATACGCCGGACGCGCGGTCGCGGCTGAAGCCGCTCCTGCGGAATACGGACAGGATCGATGCAGGGGCGGCGTGTGGCACGCCGGTCGTTGCGCTTCAGATTTCCGCCGCCGCGGCCGCTATCTCCATCAACCTGGAGCAGCGAGAGGAACACGATGTCGATCATCGGGACAGAGGCGGCCGCCCCGGCCGAAGCGGCGGAGTCGCTGCCCGCCGGCCTGCCCGATGCGCCGGTCGCGCTGCTGCGGCTGGCCGGCGACGGTCGCCTGCTGGCGGCCAACCGCGCTGCCCGCGACCTGCTGGAGCTGGATCCGGAGCGGCTGCCGGTCGCCGCCCGCGACTTCCTGTGGGGCCTGGACCCGGCATTGCTGGTCGGCGAGGAAGGCGTCTGGGCGGCGCCCGGCGAGGACCCGGCGCGCCGCGTGCGCTACCAGCGCGACTCCCGCCACGGCTGGCTGCTATCGCTGCCGCACGCCGAAACCGCGGCCCTGCTGCGCGAAAGCGCGTGCCTGGCCGCAGGCGACGTGTCGCAGGCCGCGCACCCGCTGCTGCGGCCACTGGTCCACCGCCTGGCCGAAGCCGGCGGCGAACGCGACCTGCTGGCGCTGGCCAACGACGCCCTGGCCGGCTGCGATCTGGGACTGCAGCTGCCGCCGCAGCATGCCGACACGCCCGCCGGGCGGCGCCTGGTCGCCGGCTTCGGCAACCTGGCCGAGGCCATCCGCCAGGCGGTGGCCCTGTCGGTGCAGATCGCCGCCGAGGTGCCCAAGGTGGTCGGCGAGAACGACGAGCTGGCGCGCCAGTCGCAGGCCCAGGCGCAGGCGCTGGAATCGGTGCTGACCGCCACCCGGAGCCTGCTCCAGGGCCTGCAGGTCGTTCGCGGCGAACTGGACGAGGTCCGTGCCGCCGCCGGCCGCGCCGACGAGGAGGCGCGCATGGGTGGCGAGGCCGCCCGGGCGCTGGCCGAGGCGATGGCGGCGGTGGAGAAGCGATCGGCCCGCGCCAGCGAGGTGATCGAGGTGATCGACTCGGTCGCGTTCCAGACCAACATCCTGTCCATCAACGCCGGGATCGAGGCCGCCCACGCCGGCGAAGCTGGTCGCGGCTTCGCCGTGGTCGCCGCCGAGATCCGGCGCCTGGCCGAGCGCGCCGCCAGCGCCGCGCGCGACGTACGCGCGATCATCGGCGGCACGGTGGAGGCCCTGGGCCAGGGCGCCGAGTCGGCGCGCAGAACCGGCGAGGTGCTCGGCGGGATCGGCCAGTCGCTGGGTCGCGCCGGCGCGGCGATGGAGTCGGTGGCCGGCCGCATCGCCGCCCAGGGCGAGGAAGTGGCGGCGATCGACCGCGCCGTGGCCGACGTGGTCGCCCTCGGCCACAGCAACCTGGAACATGCCGCGCACGTGGCCGAGCTGAGCGAGGCCCTGGGCCAGGGCGTGGCCACCCTGAGCGACTGCGTCGGCCTGTTCCGGCTGCCGCCCGACCCGATGCGCGAGCCGCGGCACGCCCGCGTGCGCGCCCTGGCCGAAACCGGGGCCGCCCGGGTCGGGCAGGCGCTGGCGCAGGCGGTGGCCCGCCGCGAGATCAGCGTCGCGGCGCTGTTCTCGCGCGAGTACACGCCGATCCCGGGCGTCGACCCGCCCAAGCACGGCACCGCCTTCGACGCCCTGTGCGACCAGTTGCTGCCGCCCCTGCAGGAGCCGCTGGCCGAAGCCGAGCCGTGGATCGTGTTCGCCATCAGCGCCAACCCGGACGGTTACGTGCCCACCCACAACACGCGCTTCAGCCAGCCGCTGACCGGCGACAAGGCCAGGGACCTGGTCGGCAACCGGACCAAGCGGATCTTCTCCGACCGCGTCGGCCGCAGCGTCGGCGCCCACACCGATCCCTACCGGCTGCAGGTCTACCGCCGCGACACCGGCCAGATCATGTTCGACCTGTCGGTGCCGGTGTACGTGGACGGCCGCCACTGGGGCGGCTTCCGGATCGGCTATTCGCTGGGATGAGCGGGGGTGGCGCATCCGTGCGCCACCGGCGGCCCGTCCGCGGGAGCGATACACCGGTGCGACGTCTGCGATTGCCGAGGCGACAGCGCGGCGCCTCGACGCTGTTGTTCCCTGCGGGGGATATCCGCCTTCACCGTGTCGGAGCAACCCGGCCCCGTCCGAACGCTGGCGCCGCCGTCGGTTTGCCTGTCTAATGCCGCCATGAAGCGGGGGTACCCGCGGCCGCTGCGGCCGCCGGGTTGAGACAGTCCCTTCGAACCTGACGCGGCTGATACCGCCGTAGGGAAGCTTCGCGACCCGGGTCGTGGCGCCGTCCGTGCGCGCGATCCGGGGCATGCGCCGCCGCTTCGTCCCCTGTCGTGCGAATCCCTCGCAAACGCCCGCACGCCCGTGCGGGGATCGAAAAGGACGAAGGCCATGAACGCAGTCCCCGCCTCGCTGATCCAGCAGACCGAGCAGCTTTCCGAATCCGTGACCCGGTCGATCCCGGGCTCGCGCAAGGTCTTCGTCGAAGGCTCGCGCGCCGACCTGCGCGTGCCGATGCGCGAGATCGCGCTGACGAAGACGCCGACTCTGTTCGGCGGCGAGGACAATCCGCCGGTCACCGTGTACGACACCTCCGGCCCGTACACCGACCCGGATGCGCGCATCGACCTGTCGGCGGGCCTGCCGGCGCTGCGCGCGCGCTGGATCGCCGAACGCGGCGACACCGAGCCGCTGCCGGCGCTGAGCTCAGAGTTCGGACGCGGCCGCGAGTCGAACCCGAAGCTCGACGCGGTGCGCTTCCCGAACCGCACGCTGCCGCGTCGCGCGCGCGACGGCGCCAACGTCAGCCAGATGCATTACGCGCGCCGCGGCATCGTCACGCCGGAGATGGAGTTCGTCGCGATCCGCGAGAACCAGCGGCTGGAGGCGGTGCGCGATGCCGGTCTGCTGGCGCAGCATCCGGGCGAATCCTTCGGCGCGAACATCCAGGGGACGATCACCCCGGAGTTCGTGCGCGAGGAGATCGCCCGCGGCCGCGCGATCCTGCCCAGCAACATCAACCATCCCGAAAGCGAGCCGATGATCATCGGTCGCAACTTCCTGACCAAGATCAACGCCAACATCGGCAACTCCGCGGTGTCGTCCGGCATCGCCGAGGAAGTCGAGAAGCTGGTGTGGGCGATCCGCTGGGGCGGCGACACGGTCATGGACCTGTCCACCGGCAAGCACATCCACGAGACCCGCGAGTGGATCATCCGCAATTCCCCGGTGCCGATCGGCACGGTGCCGATCTACCAGGCGCTGGAGAAGGTCGACGGCCGCGCCGAGGAGCTCACCTGGGAGATCTTCCGCGACACGCTCATCGAGCAGGCCGAACAGGGCGTGGACTACTTCACCATCCACGCCGGCGTACTGCTGCGCTACGTGCCGCTGACGGCGAAGCGCGTGACCGGCATCGTCTCGCGCGGCGGTTCGATCATGGCCAAGTGGTGCCTCGCGCACCACCGCGAGAGCTTCCTCTACGAACACTTCGAGGACATCTGCGAGATCATGAAGGCCTACGACGTGGCCTTCTCGCTCGGCGACGGCCTGCGCCCGGGCTGCATCGCCGACGCCAACGACGCCGCGCAGTTCGGCGAGCTGGAGACGCTGGGCGAGCTGACGAAGATCGCCTGGAAGCACGACGTCCAGACCATGATCGAAGGGCCCGGCCACGTGCCGATGCAGCTGATCAAGGAGAACATGGACAAGCAGCTCGCCGAGTGCGGCGAGGCGCCGTTCTACACCCTCGGCCCGCTGACCACCGACATCGCGCCGGGCTACGACCACATCACGTCCGCGATCGGCGCGGCGATGATCGGCTGGTACGGCACCGCGATGCTCTGCTACGTCACGCCGAAGGAACACCTGGGCCTGCCCAACCGGCAGGACGTGCGCGACGGCATCATGGCGTACAAGATCGCCGCGCACGCCGCCGACCTCGCCAAGGGGCATCCGGGCGCGCAGGTGCGCGACAACGCGCTGTCCAAGGCGCGCTTCGAGTTCCGCTGGGAGGACCAGTTCCACCTCGGCCTGGATCCGGAGAAGGCCAAGGAATTCCACGACGAGACCCTGCCCAAGGACGCGCACAAGCTCGCCCACTTCTGCTCGATGTGCGGCCCGCACTTCTGCTCGATGAAGATCACCCAGGACGTGCGCGACTACGCCGCAGAGCACGGCGTGGACGCGCAGCGGGCGCTGGCCGAGGGCATGGCGGAGAAGTCCGCGGAATTCAGGGAGCAGGGAGCGGAGGTCTATCGCCCCGGCTGAATGAATCCCCCGGGTGCATTCCCCGCCGCATGCGGCGCACCGATGCCATCGTAGGAGCGCCTTCAGGCGCGATGCTTTTCGTTCCGTCGTCGGTCAACATCAAGAGCATCGCGCCTGAAGGCACTCCTACGCGGAAAGCGATACCCCGCGGCTTGCCGCGGGGTCGGTGATCGCCGCGGGACGGGATTGTTGACGGCGCCGGGCTCGGGCCCGCCGGCGCGGGCGTCAGGCGGCCGCTTCCCGCGCGGTCAGGTTCTCGGCCTGTTCCCGCCAGGCCGGCAGGCGCGAGATCACGCCGACCTTGGACAGGTAGCTTTCGTCGACGGGCTCGTCGTTGGCGATCGCGGTGGCCACGTGCACCGCGCCGGTGACCCAGAAGCTGCGGGTGCTCGAACGCTGCGGCTGGCGCTGGAAGGCGACCGCCTCGATGATCGGCATCGACAGCCCCCACAGGCCGAGCAGGTAGGCGCCGGCCTCGGCGCTGCCGGGGCGGGTGTCGTCCTCGGCCGCCGGTTCGCGCTCGTTGCGCACGCCGGGCAGGAGCAGGCCGATGTCCGCCAGCAGGGCGGCGGTCGCGCCGAGTTCGGCGCTGGACTGCGGCAGCAGGTTGGCCGCGATGCGCGAGGCCAGCAGGGCGCGGCGCTGCATTTCGGCGCGCTCGGCCGGCTGCAGGGTCTGGATCGAGAACACCTCGCTGGCCAGCACCAGGTCGCGCAGCGTGGCCACGCCCAGCCGGGTCACCGCCGAACGCAGGTCGCTGATCGAGCGGCCGGCGGAGAAGAAGGCCGAATTGCTCAGCTGCAGCACCTTGGCCGCGATCGCCGCGTCGTCCATGACGATCCGGGTGATGTCGGCCGCGCTGGTGTCCTCGTCGTCCTCCAGCGCGCGCATCAGGTTGAGGTAGAGGTGCGGCGGCGAGGGCAGCTTGTCGATCTTGCCGATGGCCGAGCGCAGCCGCGGGCTGTCGAGCAGTTCGTTCAGTTCTTCGAGGCTGGTGAGCGCCTCGATCAGCACCTCGGGCGCCAGCGGCAGCGGAAGGAAGCGGTGGGCGACCGACATCAGCCGCGCCGACTGGACGCGGCCGTTGCCGCTGGAGTCGATCAGGGCGATCCGGATGGTCTCCGGGCGCAGCGTGCGGATCTGGCCGAGCAGGGTGGCGGCGGGCAGGCCGGGCGGGGCAGGGGAGACGACGATCGCATCGAAGGGCGACAGCGAGGCTTCGGCGATGGCGGCGTGGGCGTCCTCGACCCGCTGCACCTGCCAGTCGTCGCCGAGGTCGCCGATGTAGTCGGCCAACTCTCCCGGCAGGTCGGTCTCGCTGCCGACGAACAAGATACGCAAGGCATTTCCCCCTGAAGAAAAACCGGAGCGGCGAAGCATCGCCGGTCTCCATGGACTCCCGATCCGTGCAATTGCAGTTGCAACCGCAATTGTACGTTAGGCGATCCACCGGGCATCCGGATCGACACGGAAACGTGAATCCTGTCACTCACGCCATCCCGGACAGTACGTTTCCCGGCGGCGCCGTGGGGCGCGCACCGTCGCCGTCCGTTCGGCCGGGGTGGGGCGGCGCACTGCAGGGGGAGCGATCCGTGCCGCCCGGGAAGCGTTTCGCGGCCGGGGTTGCCTTGCCGCGAGTGCTTTCCTGCGGGAGCGTCCTCGTGCGCGATGGACGGGGGCTGGCGGGTTCGTCCCCGGATACCGGCGAAGGCCGCGGGCGGGCGAATGTCCTCGCCGCGGAAACGGGCCAACAAAGAAGGCGCCGCGGGCGCGGCGCCAAGAGATCCGGATCGGGAGAGAGAGGCCGATGCGAATGTCGCGTATATCGTTGTAGTGGTAATGACGTGGGTGCAGCCTAGGCCTCCCGGGTTGCGCGCGCTGTGCCGCGGCTGACCGTCCGATGTGCAGGCCTTGCCGGGCGGGGCCAGGGATGGGGATGCCGCCGTCCATCGGCCGCCCGCCGCCGCCGATAGCCCCGCCGGTCGCGTTCATCCGCCGTAACGCCCTGCGTGCTAGCGTCCGCTGGACCGACAGGAGGGAATGGCCATGAAAACATCTCGCGTCGCAGCATGGATCCTCGGGCTGGCGACGGCCGCCCTGCTGGCCGCCTGCGCCACCGGTCCGCGCATCACCACCGAGGCCGATCCGGAAGCGGATTTCGCCCGCTACCGCAGCTTCGGCTTCTACTCGCCGCTGGCGATCGAGAAGGAGGGCTACGGCTCGGCCGCCAGCGAGCGGATGAAGGCCGCGGCCCGCGCGCAGATGGAGTCGCGCGGCTACGTGTTCACCACCGACAAACCGGACCTGTGGCTGAACATCAATGCCTACACCCAGCAGCGCACCGACGTCAGCACCATGCCGAGCGTCGACTACGCCTACTACTACAGCTACCGCGCCCGCGGCTACTACGTGGTGCCGTACTGGCGCGACCGGACCGACGTCTACCGCTACACCGAGGGCACGCTGAACGTCGACCTGGTCGACGCCGCGCGCAACCGGCTGGTGTGGGAAGGCATCGCCGTCGGCCGCGTGACCCGGCACAAGAACCCGGCCGATCGGGATGCGCGCATCGACAGCACCATGGCCGAGATCTTCGCGCAGTATCCGTACGCCGCCGGTTCGGTGCCTGCGCCGCAATAACCGGGGGATTCCGGCCCGCGCCCGCCGCGCACGCGCGGCGGGCGGCCGCGATCGCCGGACTCAGCGGCGATTCCTGCGTGCTTGGCGCGCGTAGTCGGCCGCGTCGATCCGCTCGACCGAGCGCACGCTGCAGCGGGCGTTCCTGGCGCGGACCGACGAACCCTCCGGACACAGCAGGTTCCTCCGGCCCCTGGTTTCGATCTGGAGGATGGAGCTGCGCGCGATGGCATCGCAGTAGCCGGCGAAGCCGAGGCGGTAGTGCGCGTCGCCATCCTTGAGCAGCAGCTGTTCGTTCCCCGGCGTCCGCGTGCCGGTGTGGTCCGGGGACAGCGTGATGCAGTCGTCGGACTGCGCCGGAGATTCCTTCGCGTCCACGGGAATCAGGTGGCCGGCGAATAGCAAGGTGGCGAAGGCGATCGTGACGGCTTTCATGGCATGGCCTCTTCTGCGGGGGTGTGAACCACGGGCGCAGGCTACGGACCGCTGCCGCGATGCGAATCTGCCTGAAGTGGCGGTGACTCCCGCCATGCGCTCCCGCCAAACGGCGAAAAGCCCGGCGCATGCCGGGCATTCCGCTGCGGCCGTCCCGGGCGGGCTCAGCTCAGTCGAAGCTGTATTCGATCTGCGCCGACACTTCCCGGCCGACGGGGCTGTAGGAATAGTAGAAGAACGGATAGGTGTCGAAGCTGTCGTCGCGCGGGTGGAACTTGTTGAAGATGTTGTTGACGAAGAAGCTCAGCCGCAGGTCCTGGGTGATGTGCTTGCCGACGTTGGCGTTCCACAGGATGTAGGGGGCGATGCGCCCGGTTTCCTCCCAGTTGGGCAGGCTGCCGTAGCGGGTGGCGAACACGTTGACGTTCCAGTCGTCCCGGCTCCAGTTCAACGAGCCGCGGATGCGGCTGCGGAAGTCGAAGTTCGTCTTGTCGTCGCGCCAGTCCTCCTCCACCGCGTCGGTCGCGAACCCCTGCCGCTGGTGCCGGAGCGTGTGCGACCACGACAGTTCGGAGGCGAAGGCGCCCCATTGCCCGCCGTCGAAGCGCCAGCGCAGGTTCGCGTCGAGGCCGGTCACGCGCCGCGTCGACTGGTTCACCGGGCCGCTGCGGATCTCGTCGATGCGGTCGCTCGGCTCGCCCGGCGCGGGGATGCGCGTGACGCGGGCGAGGATCTCCTGGCAGAACGCGGAGTCCAGCGCGTACGGATAGGGCTGGCGGTTGCGTCCCAGCCCGGTGCGGCAACCGCCCTCGGCCTCGATGATGTAGGCGCTGCTCAGCGTGGTGACCGCATCCTTGAGCGTGATGTCGTAGTAGTCCAGGCTGGCCGACAGGCCGTCGGCGATGTCCCAGACGAAGCCGGCGCCCCAGGAATCGCCCGTCTCCTCGCGCAGCGTCGGTTCGCCGCGCGAGGTCGCGAACACGCTGTAGACGTAGTCGGGGTCGTTGCTGGGGCAGGACGAGGTGTTGGGCGTGCCGCCCGACGACAGGCAGCGGTAGTAGTCGATCACCGCGGAGAAGCCGCCGCTGCCCTCGTTGAACACGTAGTGCATGTCCGGCGCCTTGAAGCTGGTGGCGTAGCTGCCGCGGACCAGCAGGCGGTCGAACGGGCGCCATTCCAGTCCGGCGTTCCACGTCCTGGCGTCGCCGACGTTGGTGATGTCGTCGTACTTGTCGTAGCGCCCGGCGAGGTTGGCGCGCAGCGAGTCGAGCAGGGGGGCGCTGAACTCGACGCCGACGGCGTAGCGGTCGCGCTCGCCGCCGCCGCTGGTGCCTGTGAGGTTGTAGATCTCGCGCACGTCGGGAAGGATGCGCTGGTCGGTGTCGAGCGTGTAGCCCTGTGCGCTGGCCTCGACCACCGCGGCCATGCCCACCGCGCCGGCGGGAAGCTGGAACAGGTCGCCCGAGACCGAGAAACTGGCCTGGTTGACCCAGGAGCTGGCGTCGTACACGACCCTCGTGGACATCGCCGCGAACTGCTGCGGCGTCAGTGCGGTGTGGTAGCGATCCAGTTCGAGCTCGTAGATCGGCACGCCGCCGGTCACGCCGAGCAGCGGACCGAAGTAGTAGTCCGAGAGCGCAGCGCCCAGCAGGCGGGGACGATAGCGTTGTGAATCGTATTCCGCGCGGCCGATGGTCGCGTCCCAGTCGAAGCGCTCGGCGATGGTGCCGCGCAGGCCGAGCGCGAAATCGAACGAACGCTCCTCGAAGCGCTGCATCAGGTTCTCGATGCCGCCGATCTCCTGCGGGGTGAAGATGCGGCGGACGTTCATGTTCTCGCCGAACTGCGGGTCGTACCAGGTCTGCAGGGTGCCGAGGCCGTCGATGTGCGGGCCGTAGACGAACTGCGTGGCGTTGGCGAGCTTGGCGGTGGAATCCCAGCCCTGCAGGCTGGCCCAGCCTTCGAGGCTGTCGCTGAAGCGCCAGGTGCCGTAGAGGTAGGCCGACAGGTCGTCGTTGCCGTTGGTGATGGTCTGGTAGCCGAGGTCGCGCCAGGAGCCGCAGCCCTCGCCCAGCACGGTCGCTTCGCCGGTGGAGGCGGAGGTGGTACGGAAGGTGTAGCGCTCGGCTTCGTCGCCGAACTGCTCGCAGGCGCCCGGAGGCGGTGCGTAGTAGGCGCCGGCGCCGAGCGGCGTGCGCCACAGGCGCATGATCGCGGTGGGCTGGGCACCGATCGAGGGCGGGTCCGGGTTGTCGAGCGGGGAATCCATGAAGTCGCGCTGGAATCCCCACAGCGGCTCGTCGGCGAAGTACTCGAAGGCGTAGGTCAGGCTCCAGCGTTCTCCGGTGCGGCCGCCGACCCACTGCAGGCTGCCGAAGTCGCCGCCGCCTTCGGTGGTGGTGCCGGCGCGCAGGCGCAGCCGGTCGCCGCTGAAATCGGTCTTGAGCACCACGTTCACCACGCCGGCGACCGCGTCCGAGCCGTAGATCGCCGACGCGCCGCCTGACAGGATCTCGACCCGGTCGACCGCGGCGGCGGGGATGTTGCCGAAGTTCTGGAAGTTGCTCTGCCCGCCGTAGGGGAAGGGGTAGTCGGTCGCGCGGCGGCCGTTGATCAGCAGCAGGGTGCGGTTGGGGCCGAGGCCGCGCAGGTTGATCGGGCTGCCGTTGGGCGTGAACCCGCCCAGCGCGCCGACCAGGTCATTCTCGATGAAGCCGCTGGCCTGGGTGAGGGTTTGCAGCGCGTCGGATACGGTGACGAAGCCTTCGCGCTGGATCTGCTCGGAGCTGATGACCACGACCGGCGACGGTCCCTCGATCGAGGCGCGCTTGATGCGCGATCCGGTCACCACGACGCCGTCCAGCGTGGACGGTTCCGCGACCGGGCCGGCAGCGGGGTCCGTGCCGGCGGCGGATGTCTCCTGCGCGATCGCGGGGATGGCGAGCGCGATCGAAAGCGCGACGGCGAGCAGGTGCGCGCGATGCGCGACGGCGGTGCGTGCGGTCTTCATGTGTTCTCCCGATGAGGTGCGCGCCGGGGCGCGTGCCGCTGCGGCGATGCGTGTTTCTTTCGACGCTAACACGCGCTTAACAGGGCGGAAGGCGGTCTTCGGCAAGCCGACAGACGCGGCAAACATCGCCGGCAAAACGCGCGGGAACATGCGTGCCTTGCGGTGGTCGCAGGCTTCCTCCGGCGACCCCGTTCGCCGTGCCGGTACGCGGCGACGATCCGCGCCACCGTGCGCGTCCGAGACCAAAGACACATGCGCGGCGTCGCCGCGGGTGTGACGCTGCTGCGGGGCGCACGAGCGCAATCGAACGGGATCGGGAAGCGGGCATGCACGACTTGGCGCCAAGGCAGCGTGGGTCCATCGCCCCACCGCATCGCGACGGAGGCAGCGGCCGGTGATCGCGCCCCGCTCCGCGCGGCTGCGCGTGCGCGACTGCGAGGTCGACACGATGCGGCGCATCGTCACCCGCGACGGCGACGGGCAGTCGCTGCGGCTCACGGTCAAGTCGATGCAGGTGCTGCTGGCGCTGGCCGAGCGGCGCGGCGAGGTGGTCGGCCGCGACGCCCTGTTCGCGCGCGTGTGGCCGGACACCATGCCGACCGACGACGTGCTGACGCAGGCGGTGACCCAGCTGCGCAAGGCCTTCGGCGACGATCGCGACGCACCGCGCTACATCGAGACCATCGCAAGGGCGGGCTACCGGCTGCTCGCGGAGGTCGAGTGGCTGGACGGCGGGCCGGGTCCATTCACGCCAGCCGGTGCGGCAGATGCCGTCGACGCGACGACGGATGAGGTGTCCGCGGACGCCGGCGCGACCGCGCCGGATCGATCGCGCGTCGCGCGCGCATGGCCCTGGATCGCGGCAGCCGGCGCCGCGCTGCTGGCGCTGGGCGTGCTGGTCTGGCCGCGCGCCGCGCCGGAGGCCACGACCGTGGCGCAGTCGACGGACGCGGTGCGGGCGCCGCCGGAGGTGACGTACCGGGCCATCACCTCGGCGCCGGGACAGGAGCGCCTGCCCAACCTCTCGCCGGACGGTGCGATGGTGGCGTTCGCGCAGGCGCCTGCGGAGGGGCGGGGCAGCGCGATCCTGCTGCAGGACGTGGACCGCGCAGCCGCGCGCGCGCTGACCGTGCCGCCGCCGGGCAGCTCGGACCATCTGCCGGTCTGGTCGCGCGATGGCACGCGCATCGCCTTCGTGCGCACGTCGCGGGGGGATTGCCGGATCATGGTGATCGCGGCCAGCGGCGGCGACGCGCACGAGGCCGGGCAATGCCAGCGCCAGGCCTACTCGCAGTTCGACTGGACGCCGGACGGGCGCGGCCTGGTCATGGGCGGCCTGCGCGGCCCCGACGAATCCAGCGCGCCGCTGCAGCAGCTCGATCTGGCGAGCGGGGAATGGCGCACGCTGCAGTACGGGATCGCCGACGGCGACGTCGACCTGATCCCGCGCTATTCGCCCGACGGACACTGGCTGGCGTTCCGCCGCAACATCTCGTTCGCGGACCTGTGGCTGATGCCCGCCGAGGGCGGCACGCCGCGCCGGCTGACCACGCTCAGCGGCGACATCCGCGGCTGGGACTGGCTGCCCGACGGCAGCGGCATCGTCTTCAGCCACGTCACCGGCGACGCCAGCCTGTTCGTGTATTCCATGGCCGACGGCGCGATCCGTCCGCTGCCTTCGCTGCCGACCGGCAACGCGGTGCATCCCGACGTCGCCTCGAAGGCCTGGTCAATGGTGTTCGAGATCGACCAATTGCGCAGCGGCATCTTCCGCTTCCGCATCGATGGCGGCGATGCGGAGCCCGTCCGCGAGCCGGTGTTCGAATCGAGCGGCGTGGACCTGCTGCCGGCGGTCTCGCCCGACGGCGGCACGCTGGCGTTCTACTCCGACCGCACGATGTCGGTGCAGCTGTGGATCGGCGGCATCGGGCAGCCGGCGACGCTACATCCCGTCGAGGGCCTGAGGCCGGTGCCGCGGCATCCGCCGGTGTGGTCGCGCGACGGGCGCACGCTGCTGGTGATCGGCAGGACCGCCGCGGGCGATGGCCTGTTCGAGGTGGACGCCGGCAGCGGCAGCGTGCATGCGCTCGCCGTCCCCGACGGCAGCCCGGCGTTCGCCACGTACGCCGGCGACGCCGGACGGCTGCTGGTGGGCGTCGACGCCGGCCAGGGGCGGCTGCGGCTGGTGCTGTACGAACGCGCCGCGTGGCGCGCGCTCGCGACCCTCGACGATGTCGCCGTCGCGCGCTACGACCCCGTCTCCGGGGACGTCTATTTCACCCGGCCTTCGAAGATCGGCCTGTGGCGCGCCGACGCCGGGCTGCGGCACGCGGTCCAGGTCTCCACCGCGTATCCGGCGCCGCAGCATTACCGCCACTGGGGGCTGGCCGGCGGCACGCTCCACTACAACGGTCCGGAGGCGGGCTGCGCGATGGTCTGGCGCCCGCTGTCCGCGGCGCGCACCGCCGCTGCTCCATGCCTGTCGCGCGACGGCGTCGCCATCGCCGGTTCGCCGAACGTGGACGGCGCGGGGGCGTGGCTGTACGTCGGATTGCCGATGACGCAGAACATCGACATCGGCTGGGCGGCGCTGCCCGTCGGCATGCAGTTGCCGCGGTAACGATCGCGACGACCGCGGCGGCCGTGCCGGAAGTCACGGACAGGGACGATGCAGGCATGACTTTCGGACGCGCGCCGGCGCAATCTCGGCAAAATTTCGCCTGCGGTTCCTGAGTTTCGGACTCGACTGGATCAAACAGGTGGCCAGATTCCCCAAAGGAGATGGCCATGGAAATGCGAGTGGTCTGGAGCGATCGCGGCGGTGCGCTCGATCTCGATGCGGCCCCCGGATGCGACGAGTCGCCAGGCCTGGCGGTATTGAGCCGCGGCGGCAGCCTCGTCGTGTCGACGCCGGCCGCGACCGCGTGGCTGGTGTTGCGCGGCAGCCTGGATGTCGAGTGCAGGGAGGGCCGCTTCGAACTCGGACCCGGACAATGGATCTCGCTCGAACGCGACGCGCGGCCGATGCTCTACGCAGGTGCGGGTGGCCTCGCCGTGGGCATCGCGCTGACCGCGTCCATGCAGGTGCAGCTGCACCAGTCGGCGCAGGTGACGCTGTTCCCGGGGATCGGCGCGGCCGCCCCGGGGATGCGCGCCACCGCGCTGGGCCTGTGGCGTCGATGCGCCGCGTACGATCGCAACGAGATCCGCCGGCGCGAGGTCGATCGCCACCCGCTCGGCCAGCTGCTGCGGCTGCTCGCCGCCCAGCAGCTCGCCTACCGCGTCCTCGTCGACCGCTGTCCGGGTCGCTCGCTGCGGCGCAAGCGCCAGGTGTTCAGCCGGATGCAGCGGGCCTGGATGTACCTCGAGGGCCATCTCGGCCGCGCGGTGCGCATTCCGGAACTGGCCGAGCTGAGCAACGTCTCGGTCTGGTACTTCACCAAGACCTTCCATGCGCTGTACGGCGAGGGTCCGCAGGCGGCGTCGGCGCGGATGCGCCTGCGGCATGCGGTGAAACTGCTGCAGCAGACGCGGCTGTCGGTCAGCGAGGTCGGCGCCGCCTGCGGCTTCGAGAACAACTGCAGCTTCTCGCGCGCGTTCCGTGCGCAGTTCGGCGTGCCGCCGTCGCTGCATCGGCTGCGCGACGCCGCCCTCCCGGCAAGTCCGGCAAACAGATCCGACATGCGGCGCCAAGCGGCGGCCGGGTGAGCTCCGTAACGTCATCGGCGCGTTTAACGCACCCATAACGATTATTCGGAGAGTACCCGCATGACATCCATTACCAGGCTGCCGCGCCGCCGGTTCGCGGCGCTGCCCATCGGCATTGCCTGCGCCCTGTCCCCGTTCGCGGTCGCCGCGCAGGCGTCCGCCGAAGACGCCACGCAGACGCTCGACCGCATCCAGGTCACCGGTTCGCGCATCTCGCGCGCGGACATCGAGGGCGCGGTGCCGGTCACCGTCATCGACCGCGCGACGATCGACGCCAGCGGCAAGGTGTCCGTGTCCGACTTGCTGCGCGACGCCACGTTCTCGTCGTTCGGCAACTTCCGCCCGCAGTCGGGCAGCTCGGCGCAGGCGGTGGCCGACGTCGACCTGCGCGGCATCGGTTCGGACCGCACCCTGGTGCTGATCGACGGCCGCCGCGCGCCGTACGCGCCGTCCACGGGCACCAACGCCGACCTCAACACCATCCCGCTGGCCGCGGTCGAGCGCATCGAGATCCTCTCCGACGGCGCCTCGGCGCTGTACGGCTCGGATGCGATCGGCGGCGTGGTCAACATCATCCTGCGCCGGGACTACGAGGGCGCGGAAGTGCGCTACGGCAAGGGTGTGCCGAAGGTGACCGGCGGCGACACCGAGGAGGCCTCGGTCGTGTTCGGCACCTCGTCCGATCGCGGCAGCCTGCTGCTCGGCGCGTCGATGAACTCGCGCGGGATGGTCTTCACCCGCGACCAGATCGGCGGCGACGTGCGCGGCGGTTCGCTCTACGGCAACAACTTCTACTTCGAGAGCGCAACCGATCCGGGCGAGGAAGGCGACGCCGGCGGCGCGCTGACCGGCTATGCCTGCGACGACCCCAACTTCTGGCGCAACGGCGCCAACTGCGTGTTCGACTTCAACGCGGTCGCGGCCAACGAAGCCTCGGTCAAGAACAAGTCACTGTTCGCGCGCGGCAGCTGGCGGATCAACGACGACTGGTCGGTCTACACCGCGGCCAGCTACAGCGGCGCCGACAGCTTCGGCCGCTACGCGCCGACGCCCGGCGTGCTGTTCGTCGCCGAAGGCACGCCCAACGATCCGGTGCCGGGCGACGGCCTGGGCGCCTTCGTCTACCACCGCTACGCCGCGGCCGGAAACCGCGACAACTTCGTCGACAACAGCGTCGTGGACTTCAACCTCGGCTTCACCTGGCAGGCGACCGACAATCTCTACGTCGACTTCGGCCTGCGCCGCAGCAACGCCAAGTTCAAGGAGATCGGCCGCGGCTACATCGTCACGCCGCTGGCCGAGGCCGCCGCGGCCGACGGTTCGTACAACCTGTTCGATCCCTTCGGCAATCCCGAGGAAGTGCTCAAGGGCTTCACCGCCACGATCGGCCGCGACGGCAAGTACGACATCGAGGAACTGTACGCGAACGCCACGCTCGACCTGTTCGAGATGGGCGGCGGCGCGTCCGTGCTCGCCTTCGGCGCGGAATACCGCGACGAGGACTACGCCGACATCTACGATTCGCTGTCGGAGGCGGGCGTGGTCGCGGGCTCGTCTGGCAACTCGTCCGCGGGCCAGCGCCAGGTCTACGCGGCCTACGCGGAGTGGCTGTTCCCGGTGCTGGAGAACTTCGACTTCACCCTAGCCGCGCGCTACGACCACTACAGCGACTACGGCAGCGACGTCTCGCCCAAGGTCTCGGTGCGCTGGCAGCCGCTGGACAACCTCACCTTCCGCGCCTCGGCGGGCGAGGGCTTCCGTGCGCCGCCGCTGACCTACATCCACTCGCAGCGCGCCTTCTCGGCGGAACAGGTGCAGGACTACCGCACCTGCCTGTCGATGGGCTACATCCCGGCGCAGTGCGGCGGCGACGCCAACAACGACAACATCGCCGACGGCCCCGAGGACGAGGATGCCGTTTCCTACCAGATCGACAGCTATTCCAGCGGCAACGCCACGCTGGAGTCGGAGAACTCGAAGCAGTACAGCATCGGCGTGGCCTGGGATGCGACCGACTGGCTGAATCTGACGCTGGACTACTACCGGGTCGAGATCGAGGACCGCATCCGCCTGATCGAATACCAGGAGCTGGTCAACTTCGACAACGCCGGCATGCCGTTGCCGCCCGGTACCTCCGTGCTGCGGCGCGCGAACGGCTCGGTGCGCGAGATCAACACCGCCTACGCCAACGAGGGCGACCTGGAAACCAGCGGTCTGGACTTCAACCTGCGGACCCGGTTCGACCTGGACGGCGCCGGCAGGCTGGAGAACTGGCTGCAGGTCTCGCGCGTGCTGGACTACACGGTGACCGACGGCGAGACGGTCAAGGATCGCCTGGGCTGGGTCACCGCGCCCGATACCCGCGCCAGCCTGCGCAACACCTGGAACCTCGGCGGGTTCACCGCCAACTGGAACGTCAACCACATCGGCGACCAGCAGAACCCGGGAACGGTGCCTGCGTTCGGCTTCCTCGCCGGCGGCGCCAATACGCGCGTGGGCAGCTACACCACCCACGATCTCTCCGCGAGCTACCGCGCGCCATGGGACGGCACCATCACCCTCGGCGTGAACAACGTGGGCGACCGCTATCCGGAACTGGTGGGCTACGACAACCGGCCGTGGAACTTCTACCTGTACGACGCGTACGGCCGGACCGTGTACTTCCGCTACTCGCAGAAGTTCTGATCCATCGCTGCAGCGGGCATCGGCAGCGTGTCCCGGAAAGCCCCGCAACGGGGCTTTCCGGGAGCATCCGGCAGCAGTGCCATCCCGAGCGCGGCGAGCGACCTGCTTCCGCGCGTGGCGCGTGCGCAACGAAGCAGGATCCCTCGCCGCGCTCGGGATGACGGAATCCCTCTTGGACGCTCTCATCGACCCGCCGGCGGAGGATGCTGCTCCGATGCCGACGGGCTCTGGCCGGAGCCGATCGCCCGCGCGGCCAGCGGCAGGGTGATGCGCACGGTCGTGCCCCGTCCGGGCGCGCTGTCGATGGCGAGCGCACCGCCGGCCGCGTGCACCAGGTTCGCGGCCACCGGCAGGCCCAGGCCGGTGCCCTGTCCGCTGGGCTTGGTGGTGAAGAACGGCTCCAGGCAGCGCTCGCGCACTGCGGCATCCATGCCGTGGCCGTCGTCGCGGGCGGCGATCTCGAGCGTGCCGGCGCCGACGCGGGTCAATGCGATGGTGAAGCATCCGCCATCGGGCATGGCGTGTTCGGCGTTGGCGGCCAGGGTGAGCAGGATCAGCTCCAGCCGCGCACGGTCGAAACGGACCAGGCCCGGCGAGGGCTGCAGCTGCAGGTCGAGGGTGGTCCGCGCGGAGAACAGCTGGCGCAGCATCGGCCGCATCTCCGCGATCGCCTCGGCCGGGTCGAACACCTCCGGCCGCGCATCCTCCATGCGGCTGAAATCGAGCAGGCGACGGCTGACGGCGGCCGCCCGGCGCGCGGCCGACTGCACGTCGAGCAGCGCCTCGTGCGCTTCCTCCAGGGTGGTGCAGGCGCGGCCGCGCGCGGCATGCCCGAGCACCAGCGTGAGCAGGTGGCTGAAATCGTGGGCGACGCCGCCGGCCAGGCGACCGACGCTTTCCATCTTCTGCGCGTGCACCAGCTGGTCGCGCTGGCGCTCCTTCTCCTGCATTTCCAGCTGCAGGCGGTCGCGCGACCTGGCGAGTTCGTTGCCGCGGCGCCGCGCCAGCGCCAGGTTCTCGCGCAGGCTGGCGAGCGCCTGGTCGAGCACGAACGCGGTCAGGGCGAAGCCGAGGATGCTGGCGAGCACCCGGTTGCCGAGCATCAGCAGGTACTGCGGACGATTGACGAACAGCGCCGCGTCGCGCCAGCCGCCGACAACGACCAGCACCGCCAGCCACGCGACCGTCGTCCACATCGCGCGGCGGCTGAGCAGGGCGCCGCCGATCAGGACCGGGACCAGCTGCAGCAGCTGCTGCGGGGCCTGCGGCGCGAGGCCCCACCGGAAGTAGGCGACGGTCAGCAGCGCCAGCGTGGCCACGATGAACAGCCGCGCCGACCAGACGAAGGCGCCGCGGCGCAGCAGCACCATGCTGGTGAGCAGTACCGCCACGTTGGCGATCCCCATGCCTATCGCGAGGCGGTCGACGCCGAAGGCGCCGGCCCAGGCCAGCAGCAGGCTGGCCGGCTGGAACAGCACCGAGGCCACCAGCACGACCTGCAGCATCGCGGCGTTGCGGCGCTCGGCCGGGTCGGCGAGGGGAAGCGCGCGCCACCAGCGCAGGATCCAGGGCGCGTCCGCGTCGGAGCGGCCGGCGGCAGCGGGATCGTGCAAGGGATCGCGCTGGGGTGGGGTGAACGGCCGTTGCGCCATGGCCGGGTACTATAGCCTTCCCCCTTGTGGAGGGCCGCGATGGGTCCCCGACAGAGGAGCTTCGAGAGGTGCGATTTCCTCCACACGGCGTCGCATGGCCGTTGACTGTGCTGTTCGCGTTCTGCGCCACTGCCGCGGCGCAGACGGTCATCCCGATGTCGTCGCAAACCCAGGCGCTGGCCCGCTGCGAAAGGATGGCGGCCGCGCAGCCGTCCACCGCCGAGGCCGCGGCGCGCAACGTGCTCGACGCTTCCGCGGCGACGGCCGACCAGCGCCTGATCGCCACCGCCTGTCTTGCCGCGGCGCAACTGTTCTCCGGCCAGGGCGAAGAAGGAGCCGCCAGCGTCGATGCCGCATTGGCGCTGCTCGATGCGCCCGGCGTCTCCCCGGCGGGCCGGCTCGAGGGGCAGGCGCGACTGCCGGCGCTGCTGGTGCGCGTCTACCGCGTCGACGAGGCGCTGGCGATGCAGGAGGCGGTGGTGGCGGCCGCGCGCGAGCGGGGCATCGCGCCGATGCAGATCGAGGCGCTGCGCTTCATGGGCCAGATCCGGGCCGCCGAATTCGACGATCCGGAAGGCGCGCTACCGTATTTCCTGCAGGCCTATGATCTCCAGCGTTCGCTGCTGGGCACCCAGGCCACGCAGCACCCCGTGCTCAGCTACGACCTCGGCTATACCCTGCTGGTGCTTGGTCGCCACGACGAAGCAGAGGCGATGCTGGCCGAGTCCGCCCGTGCAGCTGCCGCCATCCCGGAGTTCACCGGTCTCGGCGACCGCATCGCCAGCCACCGCGCCGAGATCCTGCGCCTGGGTGGCGACCCGGGTGCCGCCGAGCGGCAGTTTGCCGCCGTGCTGGCGCGCCAGCGCGAGGGCAACGACCTGGCCGGCCAGACGGTGACCCTGCAGCGGCTGGCCCGCGCGAGGCTCGATCTGGGCCGCGGGGAAGAAGCGCTGGGGCCGGCGCGCGAAGCGCTGGTCGCGGCCGAACGGGGACGGTTCAACGCCGAACGGCGCGATGCCCTGGGCCTGCTGGCCGACGTCCATGCCGCGCTCGGGCAACGCGAGGCCGCCGCCGACCACGCGAAGCGCGCGCGCGAGGTCGGCCGCGAACTCGATCGCGGGGCCACGGCACGCAGCCTGGCCCGACTGCAGGCGCAGGCCGCCGATGAACTGGCGACCGGAACGGCCGCGGGGCGCGTCGGCGAGGCGCGCATGACGCTGCTGCGCAACGGCGCCATTGTCGTGCTGGGCGCCCTGGCGCTGGGTGCGCTGCTGCTGCTGGCGCATGCGCGGCACAGGCAGCGCGGCCTCGCCGTGCTCGGTGCCACCGATGCGCTGACCCGGCTGCCCAACCGACGGGATGCCGTCCGCCATATCGAGGCGCTGGAAACCGGCGACACGGCGCGCGCGGCGCTGTTGCTCCTCGACGTCGACGGCCTCAAGGCGATCAACGAACGCCTGGGCTACGACGCCGGCAACTCCGCCCTGGAGGCGGTCGCGCGCTGCCTGCTCGAATCCTGCGACGCCGGCGACATGGTCGCGCGCTGGAGCGGCAAGGAGTTCCTCGTGCTGCGCGAGGACACCTCGCAGGACGCGGCGTTCGCGCTCGCCGCGCACCTGCGCGCGCAGGTCGAGCGGCTGCGGGCCGACGACGGCATGGGCACGCCGCTGCAACTGTCGGTGTCCATTGGCGTGGCGTCGCTGCCGCTGTTCCCGGGTGGCGGTGGATGGCAGGATGCGATGCGCGCTGCCGAACGTGCGCTGCATCTGGCCAGGCGCGCGGGGGACAACGCCTGGATCGGACTCTGGGGGCTCGCCGCGGACGCCGATCCCGACCGCACGCTGGACGACGTGCCGGCGGCGCTGGCCGAAGGCTGGTTCGCGGTCGGCGGCAACCGGCCGATGGACTGGTCGGTCGGACGCCCGGCCCCGATGACGGGGGCGGAACGCGACGCGGGACGTTCCGGCGCGGCGGCGTCCCCCAAGTGAGGGCATCGATGCTCCGCACCGGACTCGATGCCTTCGGCCATGGCGGCCACGCGCATCCCGCGGCGGCCGCGCCGGCGGTGAGCGGCGCCCGGACAGGGGAGCGTGCGCGCCGGCGCGTGGCGTCCGATGCCCGTCCGGCGACCGAGCGATGCCCGGTCGCGACATGCATGTTACGAACGCGTCAGACCGCTGCCTGCCCTCCAAGATGACGCTTAGCACGAACGAAACGCTCCCGCCCCGCCTCGCCGTCGTCGAAGACGACGAGGAACTGCGCGAGAAGATCATGTTGCCGGCCCTGCGCGCAGCGGGGTTCGACACCGTCGGACTCGCGAACGCGCTGCAGCTCTACCGCATATGGGCCGGCTCGCCGTTCGACCTGGTCTTGCTGGACGTCGGACTGCCGGACGACGACGGCGTCGAGATCGCGCGGCACCTGCGCGGGCTGTCGCCGTCGCTCGGGATCGTGATGTATACCGGGCACGGACGCAGCGCCGACCGCATGCGCGGCTTGCGCGCGGGCGTCGACGCCTACCTGGTCAAGCCGCTCGACATCGAGGAGGTGGTCGAGACGCTGCGCAATGTCCACGGGCGGCAAGCCGGTCGCGACCTGCCGACCAGGCCGGGCGGAGGCGGCTGGTCGCTCGACCGCCAGGGCTGGTCCCTGTCGGCGCCATCCGGCGCCACGGTGACGCTGAACCAGGCGGAGCGCCAGGTCATGGTGGTCCTGGCGGCGAACCCGAACGAACCGATCTCCCGCGAGACGCTGATCGCCAACCTGACCAGCGACGTCGATGGGTTCGATCCCCATCGTCTGGAGATGCTGATCTATCGGCTGCGCCGGAAGTGCCTGGAAGCGTCCGGCGAAGCACTGCCGCTGCAGGCGGTGCGGGGTGTCGGTTACCTGTTCGAACGGTAGGCGAACGCACGGAGCTTCCCGGCGGCGATCGTTATGCCGCCGCCCGCGCTCCCGATCTGTGCAGCGGCAGCCGGACGCGGAACGTGGCGCCTTGTCCCCGGTGGCCGGGATCCAGTTCCAGGGTGCCGCCCGCCGCCTCGACGAGGTCGCGGCTCATCGCCAGGCCCAGCCCGGTGCCGCGGTCTTCCGGCTTGGTGGTGAAGAAGGGTTCAAAGATGCTTTCCCGCAGCGGCTCGGGAATGCCGGCGCCGTCGTCGCGCATCGCGATGTCCAGCACGGACGCATCCGTCACGCGCGCGATCAGCGAGAAGCGCCCCCCGCCCGGCATGGCGTCCACGGCGTTGGCCGCCACGTTCAGCAGCACCAGGGCGAACTGCTCGCGGTCGATCCGGATCGGCGCCGGCGACGTCGGCAGTTCGAGGTCGAAGCGGATCGCTGCTCCCAGCGTCTGCCGCAGCATGGGTTCGATCTCGCGCAGCATTTCGGCGGCGTCGAAGGTTTCGGCGGTTGCGAGGTCCCGCCTCGCGAAATGCAGCAGCTTGCGCACCTGCGCGCTGGCGCGTGCGGCGGCGGAGCGCACTCCTTCCAGCGCCGCCGAGCGATCTTCGGGCGAGTTGGCCTGGAGGGCGCGGCCCGCGTAGCCGTTGACCAGGGTCAGCAGGTGGCCGAAGTCGTGGGCCAGGCCGCCGGCCATGCGTCCGACCGCTTCCATCTTCTGGGCATGCAGCAGTTGCGCCTGCGCCCGTTCGCGCGCACCCATCTGTTCCTTCAGCTGCGCGTTGGCGTGTTCGAGTTCCACGCCGCGCGCCATCGCCTCCTTGAGGCTCTCGCGCAACGCGGCGACGCTGCGGTCGATCACCAGTGCGATCAGCAGGAACATTACCGAGCGGATGGCGGCATCGCCGAAGGCATGGCTGGCCGGGAATCTGCCGGCGCTGAAATCGGCGCCGGCGCCCAGCATCAGCGCCAGCGCTATGGCGCCGTACATGGCCCACAGCGCCCGTCGTCCGATCATCATGCCGGCGACGAACAGCCACAGCACCTGGATCGGCATCTCGAAGGTGTGCGAGGCGAGACCGCCGAGCGCATACGACGATACGAGGATGACGGCGACCAGGGCCATCAGCTGGCGGATCGCCCACTGGAACCGGCCACGACGGATCAGGACCACGGACCAGAGCGCGATGCCGCTGATCAGCAGGCTCGCCGACAGGCTGACGGTTTCTCCCGGACGCCAGGGGATCCCCGTGGCGAAGATGCGGTAGAGCCACAGCACCGGCGACGAGGTCCCGAGCGCCAGCAGGACGACCTGCAGCATCGGCGCATTGCGCCGGTCGACCGGATCGGCGATTTCCGGAATCCGCAGCCAATGCGCGATCCCGCTCCACACGTTGGAGATCCTGCCCAACACCATCGCGTCGGCCCATTCCGGAAGACGGGCGCAATGATTGTCGAAGTGCGCGCAGAAATAACTCACGCCATGTGAGCAAAGGTGAGCAAACCGCGATTGATGCCGCACAGGCGCGTACCTAGAGTGCGCCCACTTTCAGCGCCGCCTTGTGAGCGAAGAGCTCGCGACGCGCGCAGGAAGTCCGGATCAGGGGGCAGTACCTCGCATCACCGAAGTATTTCGGGAACGAACTGCATGCCCCTGGCCGTGACGCGCATGGCGAAGGGCGGCATCTGTGCACACCCGTGCGTGGCGTGCCGCGGACTTTCCGAGGGGGATGCAGGTGCTTTCGAACAGTTTCCGGCAGGCCAGGGCGGCCGCCGCGGGTGTGGTACTGGCGATCGTGGCGGGCTTGGCGGGACTGACGGTCTCGCCGGTGCATGCACAGTCGGCTTCGGTGACCAACGTTGCGACGGTCGCCGCGCCAGACGGCATCGACGACATCGATCCGGACAACAACACCGGCAGCGCGACGGTCACGATCTCGGCGGCGGCGGACTACAGCTTCTGCGCGGCGCCGGGAGGCAGCGCGACCTCGAACGCCGTCTACAGCATCGTCAACGGCGTGCAGATCTGGCGCTACGAGCCCGGTGCGGGCATGGACGCGGTCGTGCCCGAACTGGCGGCGCCGGCGGTCGGCGGCGACGTCAATGCGCTGATGATCGACCCGGTCAACGACCGCCTTCTGTTCCATGCCGGAAACGGCTCGATGCTCTGGGCCTACGACGCCGGCAATGGCGGCTGGTACCAGGCGCTCTCTGCGCCGATTCCCACCAACAATTTCCCCCGCGGCGGCATGACGCAGGGCGGCACCGGCTACCTCATCGCCGGAGGCGCCAGCCCCCAGGTCTGGCGGATCCAGCCGGCCGGCGCGTTCGACTATACGGTCGCGAACATCGGCAACCTGGCCTACGACATCGCCCCGCAGGGTTCCAACACGTCCGGCGATATCGCCTTCGACGCCAACGGCAACGGCTGGCTGCTGGTCGGCTATGACCTGTACCTCGTCGACTTCGCGACGCTGCAGGCGACCCGCCAGACGCGGCCGTTGCTCGGCGGCGCCATCCCGACGTTCGACTTCGCGGGCGTGGCCTTCGCCGAGGACGGCACGCTCTACCTCGCCAACAATCAGGGCGGCGGCGGCAGCGCCTACTACGCTTACAACCCGGCCACGGGCGAACTGACGCAGCAGGCGGCGACAGGCTTCGGCGGCTCGCGCGACCTGGCATCGTGCGCGTTCCCGATTCTGGCCGAGCCGGAGTTGTCGGTGCAGAAGGCCCTGGCCGAAGTCAACGGCCAGCCCTACACCGACGGCGCAGTGGTCGCGGCGGGCGACGAACTCACCTACGCCATCACCATCACCAACGACGGCGGCGCCGTGGCGACGCTGTATCCGGGCGACGTGGTCGAAACGGTGCCCGCGAACGCAACCGCGGCCGGCGGCGACGACTTCGGCTGCGCCGCGGGTGCGGCGGCGGGCACGACGTGCACGGTCGTGACGTCGTTCAACGTCCCGGCGAACGGCAACTCGGTGCTGAACTTCGTCGTGCGGATCGACGATCCGGTGCCTGCGGGCGTCTCCAGCATCGCCAACGCGGTGACATTCCCCAACGACGCCATCGACTGCACCGCCATCGGCAACGACTGCGAAGAAATCACGTCGATGGGGCCGACGATCAGCGTCGCCAAGAGCTCCGATCCGGCTTCCGGCGCGGCGGTGACTGCGGGTGACACGATCGCGTACACGCTGACGGTGACGGTAGCGAACGCGGCCACGACCGAAGACGTCACGCTGACCGACACGCTGGGCGCGGGCCTGACGCTGGACGGCCCGCTGCCGACCGGCTGCTCGGCGAGCGGCCAGGTGGTGACCTGCGTGCTGACGGCGGGCGCCGCGGTGGGTCCGCACCTCTTCGAATACAGCGCGACCGTGGATAGCGATGCGACCGGTTCGGTCGGCAATGTGGTGGTACCGACCACGCCGCCGGGCGGCGATCCCGACCCGGACTGCACCTCGTGCGAGACC